>Ga0306868_1000557_pt1 | contig 23365 bp, 19 predicted proteins | sample AntRauTorckE6832_FD_190411 | JGI IMG/M metagenome (GOLD analysis project Ga0306868, IMG submission 190411) | Saline lake microbial communities from Rauer Islands, Antarctica - Metagenome Torckler E6 #832 (v2) (version 2) | ecosystem: Environmental > Aquatic > Non-marine Saline and Alkaline >... | reverse complement strand
CCGCGATTGCGCGGGACTTCGGAGCGGCATCCGCAACCTACAACCCGGCTGCCAGACTGCAGCGTTACATGGGGCAGGTGATGCTTGACCGGATCGGAGAGAGTCCCGGCAAGCGCGATATCCCCAGTGTGGCGCTGGATATTGGCTGTGGCACCGGCTGGTTTACCGGCGAATTGGGCGTGCGCTCAAACGCCGGGCTGACACTGGGCGTCGACCTTGCGCCGGGCATGCTGACGTTTGCCCGCTCGGCCAGCGCATCGGACCTGATATGGCTGGCTGCGGATGCAGAAGCGCTGCCATTGGCCGACAACAGCGTGGATCTGGTTTTCAGCAACCTGATGATTCAATGGGCGGAAAACCCGCGCCGGATGCTTTCAGAATGCAAGCGGGTCCTTCGACCCGGCGGACAGCTGCTGATTTCTACCCTGCTTGAGGGCACGCTCGCTGAGCTTAAAGAGGCCTGGCGGCAGGCCGACCCGGATCACCAGCACGTGAACCGTTTCGAGACCGTACTGGATTTTCAGCATTGGGCGGCAACCACTTTGCCGGATGCGACGCTGTCACAGGAAACTGTGTGTCTGGACTATCCCTCGCCCATGGCGCTGCTGTCTGAGCTGAAAGCCATTGGCGCAGGCTTCAAGGGCGCCTCCCGGCGCTCCAGTGCAACCGCTCCCGGACGGCTACGGGCCATGTGTCGGTATTACCCGGTATCGGAAGACGGGCAGGTTTATGCAACTTACCAGGCGGCGTGGTTAACCTGTCGCCTCCCTGACTGACCACAAAGGCGATTAGATGGCGAAGAAGAGTTTTTTTGTCACCGGCACGGATACCGGTGTTGGCAAGACGCTGGTGTCTGCTGCGATTCTACAAGCTGCTGCGGCAAAAGGATTGAGAACCCTGGCCATGAAGCCCGTGGCCTCAGGATGCGATGTAACGCCGGAAGGTCTGCGAAACGAAGACGCCCTGGCACTGATGCAGGCCATGACCGAACCGTTGGCCTATGAACAGGTCAATCCGGTCGCTTTGGAGCCTGCTATCGCGCCTCATGTTGCTGCGGCCCAGGCTGGCCGCCAGGTAACGGCACAAAGGCTGGTAGGATTTTGCCGGGGCCTGCAGACCCGCCCGGCGGATCTCTTGCTGGTGGAGGGCGCTGGTGGCTGGCGGGTGCCGCTCAATGACAGGGAAACCTACTCGGCCATGCCGGTTGCGCTTCAGATGCCGGTGATTCTGGTGGTTCCCCTGAGGCTGGGTTGCATCAACCATGCGCTGCTGACGGCAGAAGCCATTCGCCGGGATGGTCTGTTGGTGGCAGGCTGGGTCGCAAACCGGCCCGATGCTCAGCCAATGGCATGTGAACAAGAGACCTTGACCTATCTTCAAAGCCACCTCGGCACCCACTGCCTGGGGGTGCTGCCCTGGCAGTCCAGGCCTGATCCGGTCGCCCTCGCAGAAAAGCTGTCCCTGAAAGTTCTGTTTGAAAATTGATCAGTTTTATGGCTTACTTAAAATTGTCACAAGTCTTGGGATGAGTCGTTATGATCAGTAACACACTCGGAATTGGTATCCAGGGAGTGCAGGAAGGTCTTCAGGGTATGGAGGCCTCCGCACGGAAGATTGCCCGTGGGGGCGTTGATGGCCCGCAGGGCAGTGCGGACGGTGCTGGCGGATTGATCGAGCCGATCATTGATCTGAAGCTTTATGAGCGCAGCGTTCAGGCTTCTGCCCAGATTGTCAAAACAGCGGACGAGACCCTGGGAACGCTGCTGGATATTAGTGCCTGATCCAGCGGCCGGCCTCTCCGGTTCGCCCTCTGAGCCCCATTGCCTGTCATGAACATTGCCAGCCCTCTCCCGTCTGTGGTGCCCGCATTCCCTTTGGACAACAGAGCAGACGGAGTCGCTACCCGAATTAGCCGGGATGCCTCCGACACCTGCCAGTCTGTATCTGGCCTGGGCGATGCAATAGAAGCCCGGCGCCCCTCCGAAGCTTTTCAGGTAACTGCCTGATCTGTCTGCCTGACCTCACTGTTTGCCGTCCCTGATTGCGAGCCCAAGCCGCGCATCATCGTAAAATTTGTGGACAAAACCACACACAAATTCAAAGCTTTCTATTGACAATTCCGTGCTTCTAAACGTATGTTTCAAACAAGTGTTTAATTTACGGTTCGGGCACTGTCGTTGAGCCGTATATTCACACCCCGAGGCAAAACGCCACATCCTGAATGTGGCAGTGAATGAACAATTGAGGTGAAGCCCAATGCCTGATTACAAAGCGCCCCTGCGCGATATCAAGTTTGTTATGTCTGAGTTGCTCGACAGCGAGCAGCATTACGCCAATCTGAAAGGTGGAGAGGATGCCACCCCGGATATGGTAGACGCCATTATCGCGGAAGGAGCCAAGTTTTGTGAGCAGGTACTGTCGCCTCTGAATCAGGTTGGCGACCGGGAAGGTTGCACTCTGACCGACGGCAACGTTAAGACGCCGACCGGTTTCAAAGAGGCTTACCAGCAGTACGTTGAAAGCGGCTGGCCTTCCATGACCGCCGATCCCAATTACGGTGGCCAGGGCCTTCCTCACTCACTCGGTCTGGTGATGAGTGAAATGGTCGGCACCTGTAACTGGTCGTTCGGTATGTATCCGGGCCTCAGCCATGGTTGTACCAACACGATTGAGACTCATGGGTCGGAAGAGCACAAGCAGACCTATCTCACCAAGCTGATCAGCGGTGAGTGGACCGGCACTATGTGTCTGACCGAGTCCCACTGTGGTTCCGACCTGGGCACCCTGCGCACCAAGGCAGAAGCCAACGCGGATGGTTCCTACAGCATCACTGGTACCAAGATCTTTATCTCTGCCGGCGATCACGACATGGCAGAAAATATTGTACACGTGGTGCTGGCGCGCCTGCCCGGTGCCCCGGAAGGCACCAAAGGTATTTCTCTGTTCATCGTTCCCAAATGCCTGCCGAACGAAGACGGTTCTGTCGGCGATCGCAACGCGGTGTCCTGTGGCTCTCTGGAGCACAAAATGGGTATCCACGGTAATGCCACCTGCGTGATTAACTTTGACGGTGCCAAAGGCTGGCTGATCGGTCCGGAGAACAAGGGCCTGAACTGCATGTTCACCTTTATGAACACGGCCCGTATCGGCACTGCTATCCAGGGTCTGGGTGCTGCCGAGCTGGGCTTCCAGGGCTCTCTGGCTTACGCCAAGGACCGTCTGGCCATGCGTTCATTGAGCGGCCCGAAGAATCCGGAAGGCATTGCTGATCCGATCATTGTTCACCCGGACGTTCGCCGCATGCTGCTGACCCAGAAAGTGGTTGCTGAAGGCGCGCGGGCCCTGATTTACTTCGCCGCGCAGCAGGCGGACCTGGTTCACAGCGGCAAGACCGAAGAAGATCGCAAAGCGGCAGATGAGATTTTGGGCTTCCTGACACCGATAGCCAAAGCATTCCTGACCGAAATCGGCTTTGAAGCCGCGAATCTGGGCATGCAGGTATTTGGTGGCCACGGCTTCATTTCTGAGTGGGGCATGGAGCAGAACGTACGTGACGCCCGTATCGGTATGATTTACGAAGGTACTACCGGTATCCAGGCGCTCGACCTGCTGGGCCGCAAGGTTCTGATGACCCAGGGCGAATCCCTGAAAGGTTTCACCAAGCAGATTCATCTGTTCTGCAAGGAAAATGCTGATAACGAACAGCTGAAGGAGTTCGTGGAGCCACTGGCCGCGATCAACAAGGAGTGGGGCGATCTCACCATGAAGGTTGGCATGACGGCGATGAAGAATCGTGAAGAAGTCGGCGCCGCCTCTGTGGACTACCTGATGTACTCCGGCTATGCCGTCTTCGCCTATCTCTGGGCCCGGATGGCCAAGGTTGCTCTGGACAAGATGGTTGAGGGCACCACGGAAGAAATGTTCTATAACGCCAAGGTTCAGTCAGCACGCTTTTATTTCAAGCGTATGCTGCCCAGGGCAAAGACTCACGCCGAAACCATGTTGGCTGGCGCTGACAGCCTGATGGACATGCCGGAAGAAGCCTTCTCCTTTTAAGGCGGGTTTCTGAAGAAGTTTAAAGCCCGCTCTCCCCGGAGGCGGGCTTTTTTGACAGCGATTTTTGAAAAAAAGACCGGCGGGGATTCATGAGTCGCCGGGTTTATTAGGTTAGAATAGCCCGTCTAAAAATGTATCAGCGCGGAAAGAATGTCATATGGCCGTCGTCGGCTATGACGTTGAGTTCCGGGCCGCCCGATTGAATTGTGGAGAAATGAGATGGCTGATTATCAGGCACCCCTACGTGATATGCGCTTTATTCTGAATGAAGTGTTTGATGCACCTGCACTTTGGGCGTCGTTGCCGAAAGTGGCCGAAAACGTAGATCCGGAGACGGCCGACGCCATTCTTGAAGAAGCCGGAAAAATTACCAGTGGTGTGCTCGCGCCCCTGAACCGTGAAGGCGATGAGCAGGGCTGCAAGTGGAATGATGGCGAAGTAACCACTCCGGACGGCTTCCGCGAAGCCTATCAGACCATTGTTGAAGGCGGCTGGAACGGCCTTGGGGGCAACCCGGAGTTCGGTGGTATGGGAATGCCCAAAACTCTCGTCGCCCAGTTTGAAGAGATGATGCAGGCTGCCAACATGGCCTTTGGCCTGGCACCCATGCTGACCGCTGGCGCCTGCGTGGCACTGGATGCCCATGGTAGCCAGGAATTGAAAGAGACGTATTTGCCGAATATGTATTCCGGCGTCTGGTCTGGCGCCATGGACCTGACAGAGCCGCACGCCGGTACTGACCTGGGTATTATTCGCACAAAAGCGAAGTCAAACGATGACGGCTCTTTTAACGTTACAGGGACCAAGATCTTCATTACCTGGGGCGAGCACGATATGGCTGAAAACATTGTTCACCTGGTGCTGGCCAGGCTACCGGATGCGCCCAAAGGCCCCAAGGGTATCTCAATGTTCCTGGTGCCCAAGTTCCTGGTGAATGACGACGGTTCACTGGGTGAGCGCAACCAGGTCAGTTGCGGCTCTCTGGAAAAGAAAATGGGCATCAAGGGCTCCGCCACCTGCGTCATGAACTTTGACGGCGCTAAAGGCTGGCTTGTGGGAGAGGAAAACAAAGGCTTGGCGGCCATGTTTACCATGATGAATTACGAGCGCCTGGGTGTTGGTATCCAGGGCATTGGTGCCGCTGAAGCCTCGCTGCAGAGCGCCCGTGAATACGCCAAGGAGCGTATCCAGAGCCGCGCCCCGACGGGTGCTCAGCAGCCTGAGAAAGCCGCTGACCCGATTCTGGTGCACCCGGATGTCCGGCGTATGCTGCTCACCATGAAAGGGTACGTTGAAGGCGGTCGTGCCTTCTCGACTTACGTTGCGCAGTGGCTGGATATTTCCAAGTACTCAGACGACGATGACCGCCGCAAGCACGCCGAAGGCATGGTTGCTCTGCTGACGCCGGTCGCCAAGGCCTTCCTGACGGATCGGGGTCTTGATACCTGCATCATCGGCCAGCAGGTGTTTGGCGGCCACGGCTTTATCCGCGAGTGGGGCCAGGAACAACTGGTACGTGACTGCCGTATTACCCAGATCTACGAGGGCACCAACGGTATTCAGGCGCTGGATTTGATGGGCCGGAAAATAGTCGGCAGTCAGGGCAAGCTGTACGAACTGTTTGCTGAAGACGTCGCCGGGTTCATTGAGGAAAACAGTGATAACGCCGCATTACGGCCCTACCTTGAGCCGCTGGCAGCGGCGTTTGAGCGCCTGTCAGATGTGACCGAGCATGTCATCAACCAGGCGGCCGATAATCCGGATACCGTCGGTGCGGCGTCTGTTGATTACCTCGACCTTTTCGGTCTGACCGCCGTCGGTTACATGTGGGCAAAAATCGTTAAGGCCGCGGCGGACAAAGCAGAGGATGACACCTCCGGTTTCTACACCGGTAAGGTCAAAACCGCGCGCTTCTACTTCGACCGCATGCTGCCGAAAACGGTGGCATTGGCCGAAGGCATTCGCAGCGGCAGCGAGTCCATGATGGCCCTGACCGCTGACGAGTTCTGATTATTCCGGAGTTCTTGTTGTAACAAAAAGGCAGGCCATCAAGGCCTGCCTTTTTTCTGATTCCGGGGTTCAGTCTCGGGCGCCTAGAGCTGTTCAATTAGCGAAGGATCCAGGACGAAGGGGTTTGAGTTACCCTGAATGTCGGTTACCAGCTGATGCCGTGTCAGCTCCCGGTCATCGGGCGGATCCATCTGATTCCAGCCGGTGAATACGCGGCTTGCTCCCGCCCAGGGCAGATTGTAGGTGCTCACCATATAGGCAACCGTACGAGCAACGTCGCCTTTCACGGTTCCGGGTGGCTCAAAGAACTGGGAGCTCTCGCGGATTCCGCATTCGTCGGGCGCGCCACCGGTTGATCCAAGTTCTTCATAGCGGGAATTTCGTCGGGACATTTCAATCCGGCTTTTTACAGGCACGATATTGTGAAGGTCTGAGGCAATCTGCCGGTAACGATCGTTCTCGCTGCACTGCTGACTGGTACCGCAATCCAGTGCACTGCGCACCTGCGACAGTGGATAAATATAGCCGTCGGTTAACAGAAAACCCCTGCTGCTGAAAGGTTGGGCGCAAAAGAAGGAAGTGCCGCCATCGGCGTAGAGGTTGCCCCAGAACTGATCCTTGATCACGGTATCCGGATCGCTGAAACGCGTGTTCTGGCCGGTGACCAGCATCGGAAGAGCAAGCACTGGCAAGGCGAAGAGACAGTAGAGAAGTGTTTTCATAATTATCATACCTCCAAGTGTTTCAAGCGCCGATTCTGACCGGGAACAGTCAGAAAAATGGCGCTTTTTTCACTGTTAATGAGAATTATGACACAACACTGTACATATGCCGCAGTATCTTGTATTTCCTTTGTATCAAACTGTTAACGCTTTAACGTTCACTTGAGTCGATTGCGAAGGTTCTCATAGGCGGTTTTCAGATTTTCGCCCAGCTCATGGGTTCTGTCTCGCACGTCTTTTGAGGCATCGTCAGTATCGTGCCAAAGATCGTCAAGCCGGCCACGAAACTTTTCCCAGTCTTTCTCCAGGTCATCCCATTCATCTTTCACCTCTTCGCCGGCAAGATGAATCTGAACGCGAGCTTCGTCGCGATACGTTTTGATTTTTTCAGAAAGTTGTTTCAGTTCGTCAAGAAAACTCATGGTCAAACCTCCTGTTTGATGGCTTCCATAACCCATAGTGCGGCTGGTGCAGGCCTTTTTCAAGGTGTATTGCGCATACCGGTATTTGCCTGTGCCAACAGAGTAATCAGGTCCTGAATATAGTGCCAGGGGGGGAGGGGGTCGAAACCTTTGGCAGCTCGGTCGGCTGCACTGCAAAGCTCGAAGGCTGAGTTAAGCTGGGCCCGGCCCAGACGTCTGGAGGCCTGTTCGATTGCCCGAGCTCGCTGGGGCTGGAAGATACCGCGCTTTTTCAGAAACCCCGTGGCATTCTCGCCGTTTGCCTGCCGAGCGGTGGCGATGTGCAGTTCCATGGCAAGATTCAGGTCGCGGTTAAGTACCGTAAGAAATCCCAGTGGATTCTCCCCCTCCTGTTGAAGAGCACCGGCAATCTTGCGGGCATGGGCCGCGCGGCCAGCCAGCGTTTCGCTGATCAGCTCAAAGCCGTTAAAGCGTGAGCTGTCCTGGACTGCCTGCTCAATGGCGGCCTCATCAATCGTACTGTCTGCGGCAAACAGGGCCAACCGGCCCAGCTCCTGACTGGCGGCGAGCAGGTTGCCTTCAAGACGCTCGGCCAACAGGTTGAGCGCGCCACGGGTCAGGCTGAGCCCATGCTGCCGGGCCCGCTGTTGCAGCCAGCCCGGAAATTTATCCGCGTCGATAGGCCAGACTGGCAGGTGGATACCGGTTTGCTGAAGTGCTTTGTACCATTTGCGTTTGGTTTCCGCCGCATCCAGACGAGCACTGATCAGGATCAGAATAATGTCTTCAGGCGGGTTCTGCAGAAAATGCTCGATAACGGCGCGTCCATCACCGAGCTTTCCTCCGGGCAGGTGAATTTCGATTCGCCTTTTTTCTGCAAATAGCGACAGTGCACTGAATTCTTCGCCTACCCGATTCCAGTCAAACTGCGGGTCTGCGTGAAAGGTCAGTCGATCCTGATAGCCCGCGTTCCGTGCTGCCTTACGAATGCGGTCACAGGATTCCTGAACCAACAGTGCTTCGTCGCCGGAGACGAGATAGATGGGGCAGAGCCCTTTTTCCAGTTGCTGGTCGAGCTGGCTGGCCTGTATTTTCACTGGGCCGCCTCAAGCGCATCCAGGCGTGTCTGGTTCAGCGGTGCCAGTCGGAACAGCACCTGCTGGGCCAGACGCTCAGCAAGCTGCCCCTGGATAGCATCCTCTTCCAGCTGCTTGGCCAGCACGTTGGTTTCATCATAGCGATAGGTCTCTGTACTAGTGACTCTATCGGTGGCCAGTAAGGGTGTCTGATTTGCAGAGATCACTTCCATGCCAATGCTTTGCCTGAGCGTATACTCAGCGGCGGCCGCTCTCGCAGTAACGGCATTTGCCCGCCTTTCCTGGCGGAAGTCGCTTAACTCAAGAATGGTAGCGGCCTCACTGACACTGGCCATACTGACCTTGCCCAGTTCCAACTGATTTTCTACGGCTCTGCAGAGGCGATCTGGCACGGGGGGTGCGCATTTCAGCGCCAGTGGCTGAATGGCTTCAGGTACGCTGGAGGCGCCCCTGAGCTGAAAGCCGCAGCCCGCAAGAGCCAGGCTCAGAATCAGGCAGAGCGAGAGCGATGCCGCGCTTTGTTTGGCTGAGACGACCGCCAGAGGCATTCTAGTTCGCGACCACATTGACCAGTTTGCCCGGAACAACAATCACCTTGCGTACGGTTTTGCCCTCGGTAAAACGAACGACATTTTCGTTTTCCAGAGCGAGGGTTTCAAGGCTGTCTTTATCAATATCGGCCGGCACGTCGGCCTTTGCCCGAACCTTGCCATTTACCTGCAGAACTACCTGGATCTCGCTGCGAACCATTGCTGCTTTGTCTGCCACTGGCCAGGGGGCATCAACGACCGGCTGCGAGTGGCCAAGAGCCTGCCAGAGCTGATGGCAGATATGCGGCACAATGGGCGCCAGCATGATCACCGCTGAGTCCAGTGCCTCGTGGCGGACGGCACGGCTTTGAGCGGCATCGTCGGTCAGTTTGGCTGATTCATTGAGCAGTTCCATCACCGCAGCAATTGAGGTGTTAAATGTCAGGCGGCGACTGATGTCATCACTGACCTTGGTGATGGTTTCATGGGTCTTGCGACGGAGATTCTTCTGGCCTTCGGCGAGATTATTTGAGTCAAGGTCCGGTACTGGACCGCTGGCCACGTGTTCAGCAACCATGCGCCAGAGCCGCTTCAGGAAACGATGCGCACCTTCAACGCCACTGTCGGACCATTCCAATGACTGCTCCGGTGGCGCGGCAAACATCATGAACAGGCGAACGGTATCAGCGCCGTGCGCGTCGATGATGGCCTGGGGGTCAATGCCGTTGTTTTTCGACTTGGACATCTTGGTGATGCCACCGGCAATAACCGGCTGGCCATCGTCTTTATGCAGGGTGCGCAGAACCTGCCCCTTATCATCGCGCTCGGTCACGATATCGGCGGGGGAAATCCAGGTTTTGCCACCGTTGTCGTCTTCCCGGTAGTAGGTCTCTGCCAGCACCATGCCCTGACACAGCAGGCGTTTGAACGGTTCGGAGCTGTTTACCAGCCCCACGTCCCGCAGAAGTTTGTGGAAGAAGCGGGCGTAAAGCAGATGCAGGATGGCGTGTTCGATGCCGCCGATGTACTGATCAACCGGCAGCCAGTAGTTGGCCGCGTCCGGGTCCAGCATGCCTTTGTCGTAGTTCGGGCTGCAGAAGCGGGCATAGTACCAGGAGGACTCCATGAAGGTGTCAAAGGTGTCGGTTTCCAGCGTTGCAGGCTGCCCTTCAAAGCTGGTTTTTGCCCACTCCGGGTCGGCCTTGAGCGGCGACTGAACGCCGTCCATCTCCACATTCTCCGGCAGAATGACGGGCAGCTGATCGTCCGGAACCGGGCGCTCGGTGCCGTCTTCCATGGTCATCATGGGAATGGGGGCGCCCCAGTAACGCTGGCGGGATACTCCCCAGTCGCGCAAGCGGTAATTGACGGTGCGTTTGCCGATACCGTTGTCTTCAAGATAATCGGCGATAGCATCAAAGCCTTCCTCGCTGGTCAGGCCACTGTATTTGCCGGAGGACACCAGAACGCCTTTTTCAGTAAAGGCCTGCTCCTGAACATCAATGGTGCGGTTATCGCCGGGAGCGATGACCTGCTTGATGGCCAGGCGGTATTTAACGGCAAAGTCGTGGTCGCGCTCGTCGTGGCCGGGCACCGCCATCAATGCACCGGTGCCGTAGTCCGTCAGCACGAAGTTGGCAACGTAGACCGGAATCTCTTCATGGGTCAGCGGGTGGATGGCCTTGAAGCCGGTATCGATACCCTTCTTTTCCATCACCGCCATGTCCGCCTCAGCGGTTTTGCTGTTGCGGCACTGATCGGCGAATTCGGCAACTTCCGGGTAGCGCTCCGCAGACTTCCGGGCAATCGGGTGTTCGGCTGAGACCGCCATGTAGGTCACACCCATCAGGGTATCCGGGCGGGTGGTATAGACTTCCAGCGGCTCACTGCCGTCTTTCATCTGGAAGGTCAGCTCGGTACCGACAGATTTGCCAATCCAGTTGCGCTGCATGGTCTTGACCTGCTCTGGCCAGTCTTCAAGCTGGTCCAGGTCACCGAGCAGTTCTTCGGCGTAGTCGGTAATGCGGATAAACCACTGGGGAATTTTTTTCTGCTCGACAAGTGCGCCCGAGCGCCAGCCGCGGCCATCCACCACCTGCTCGTTTGCCAGCACGGTCTGATCGACCGGATCCCAGTTAACGGTCGACATCTTCTTGTAAACCAGGCCCTTCTCGAACAGCCGCGCAAAAAACCACTGCTCCCATCGGTAATAGTCGGGTTTGCAGGTGGTTAGCTCACGGTTCCAGTCATAACCGAAGCCCAGCTGTTTGAGCTGGTTCTTCATGTAGGCAATATTGGCATGGGTCCACTTGGCAGGGGCCGTCTTGTTGGCGATGGCGGCATTTTCCGCCGGCAGCCCGAACGCGTCCCACCCCATAGGCTGCATAACATTTTTGCCCTGCATGCGCTGGTAGCGCGAGATAACGTCGCCGATGGTGTAATTGCGCACATGCCCCATGTGAAGCTTGCCACTGGGGTAGGGGAACATGGAAAGGCAGTAGTACTTGGGCTTGCCAGGCTCTTCCTTAACCGTAAACGTGTTGTTCTCGTCCCAAAAATTCTGGGCTTTGCGCTCAACATCGCCGGGATTGTATTGCTGGTCCATTCCTGCCATTACCAAAGTTACCCTTTATCAAAGCCGTCTTAAATTAGATGTCCGAAGAGACCGAACATTCTAACGCACACAAGGCCTGACAGGTAGTCTGCCAAATCGCGGATACTGTGCCAGACTTAGTGTGATGGTGGAGTGCATAGCGGGCATGGCTGTTCAGGGCACGCTGCACCTGTAACCCAGCGAGAGGAGATGTCATGACGGAACAGGAACGCAATCACTTATCAGGTAAGGCCCTCGAGGCCTATGACCGAATGCTGGAGCGGGTTCAGGCCCGGCTCAATAACATGGAGGAAACCACCCGCGATACCTTGAAAGAGGAAATCGAACAGGCGGTTGAGTTTGAGACAGAGCTGGCAGAAATGACCCGTAACGAAGCGGACTTGCTGGGAGCCTACCTTCAGCGGGATCTGGAACATCTGCTGCATTTTGTCGAAGAAACCGGAGAGGGGCTCAGCGACTGGTTGCAGCTCGATCTGTCCATGCTGGAGCACCAGTTGGCGAATGTATTGTTCTCGATAGCGGACAAAACCAGGCTAGACACACTCGAACTCAGTCAGAAACTTGAGAACCAAGAACCCAGCCAGTACATCAGCGGTGAAGTGGCGACAGCTGGCATGTTCAAGTGCCTGAACTGTGGACATATGCGCTGTTTGACAGCGACAAGCCACCTGAAACCCTGTGATGCCTGCGATTCCCATTACTATGAACGAGTAACCAGTCGATGGCCCAAAAAGGATGGCTGATGGTTCAGCCACGGACGGCAAGGACAGCCCCGTAGGTCGGATTAGCCCCGTAGGTCGGATTAGCGAAGCGTAATCCGACGCCGAGCAGGATATTGGCGCCATTTGTCGGATTACGACTTCGTCTAATCCGACCTACGTGCTGTTTCGTCCGTGGCTAGATAGTCAGTTTTCCGGAATCACCCGCTCACGCACGAAAACGATAAGGATGGCCGCCAGCGTTAACACCGGCCAGGAGCCGGTTTGCATAAATGGCGTGTTGCCCTCGGCCGTGTAGACCTTGCCCGTAAGCACGGCGCGTTCAAACTGGGGGATGGTTCCGGCTATCTGCCCCTTCTCATCAATTATGGCGGTGACACCGTTGTTGGTGCCCCGCAGCATATACCGTCCGGTTTCCAGTGCCCGCATGCGGGCGATCTGCAAGTGTTGCAACGGGCCAATGGAGTCGCCGAACCAGCCGTCGTTGCTGACGGTCAGTAGCAGGCCGCTGTTGCGGGCATTAAAGGCGACGAAATCTGGATAGGCCACTTCGTAACAGATAAACGGCATGATCTTGATACCGTTGGCGTTCAGTGGTGCCTGATTCGACGGCCCCCGGCTAAAGCTGGACATGGGCAGGTCAAAAAAGCCGATCAGGCCGCGCAGCCATTGTTGCAGCGGCACGTACTCGCCGAAAGGCACCAGTTTCTGTTTGTGGTAGAGGCCGCCGCCATTGCCGATGGCCATGACACTGTTGTGGAAAGTGAAGTCTTCAATGCGATCGCTGAAGCCGTACCAGGGAATACCGGTAATCAACGTGCTATTTTCGCCCAGTTCCTCACGGATGTGGTCGATGATCTTTCCGGCCTGATCCTGCGGAATCGGGATGGCAGTTTCCGGCCAGAGAATCAGATCGGTGTTCCAGTGGGCTTCGGTCAGTTCCAGATAAGCGACAATCTGATCCCGCAGGAAATCCGGGTCCCACTTGATCTGCTGGGGAATATTGCCCTGCATGAATGCGATGGTAACTGGCTCTTTATCGAGGCTTGTCCAGTTTGCGCTGGACAGGGCCGGACCGGTGGCCCAGGGCAGCAGTGCTACAATCACCACGATAGCGGCACTGGCGTAGCGTAAGTTTCGAATCAGCCACCAGCAGGCAATGACAGCGCAGCCGGTGACGGTGATCCAGAAGGTGAGGCCGTGTACGCCGATCAGGGGTGCAAATCCAGCCAGAGGCCCGTCCACATGGGCGGTGCCCAGATATAGCCAGGGGAAGCCCGTCAGCAACCAGCCCCGGACCCAGTCCCCCAGTATCCAGATAGCAGGAAACAGAATCAGCCGCCTGATCGTGCTGTCTTTTGCCAGTTTGCCCCAAGCCCAGAACCCAAGACCATGGACGAGTGCAAGCCCGGCCACGAAGATGGCGGTAAGCACGATGGCCAGCAGGGTAGACGTATTACCGTGTTCGCTGATGCTGACATAAACCCAGCTTGCCCCGGAACCGAAAAGCCCCAGGCCGGTGAACCAGCCGGCGCGGAAAAGTTTTTCTGACGCCAGCGGTATACAGCAAAGCAGAATCAGAAAAACCGATACCGGGCCCAGCCACCACCAGTTAAAAGGCGAGAAGGTCAGTGTCTGAAGGGCGCCCGCGACACCCAGCAAAATGTTGCGAGGCCAGGTTTGCTGCAGAAGAACGGATGGCATTGCCGTCGCCCGAGGGCTATTGCTCATTGTTGCGCGAGACCTGAAGCAGGCGGATTACCCGGTTGTCGGCATTGGCAATCGTGAATTCCAGACCCTGGCACTCGACTGACTCGCCGCGACGGGGGAGATGGCCGAATTCCTTCAGTACCACACCGCCGATGGTGTCGAATTCTTCCTCATCCAGCTGGGTTTCAAAGAATTCGTTGAAGTCGTCGACCGGCGTCACCGCTTTGACAGCGTAGGAACCATCACTGCGGGCCTTGATGTGGGTTTCTTCGTCGAAATCGTGTTCATCCTCAATTTCGCCGACGATCTGCTCCAGCACATCCTCAATCGTAATAAGTCCGGCAGTGCCGCCGTATTCGTCTACCACCATGGCCATGTGATTCCGGGTTTCCTTGAATTCCTTGAGCAGCTGGTTGAGCCGTTTGCTTTCAGGAACAAAGGTGGGTGGCCGGAGAATTTCGCGGATACGGTTCCAGTTCAGGTCGCCACTCAGGGCTAGCGGCAACAGATCCTTGGCAAGCAGAATACCAATGACATCGTCCTGGCTGTCTCCGATGACGGGGAAACGGCTGTGGGCAGAACTGATGATTTCGGGCAGAAATTCTTTCGGATCCTGAGCCCCCTTGACCGTGACCATCTGGGAGCGGGGAATCATAATCTCATCCACCCGCATGTCGATAACCTGCATGGCACCTTCGATGATGCTCATGGCATCGGTGTCAATGATGCTCTCGGATTCGGCATCACGCAGGATTTCCAGTACGTCCTCGACGGACTCAGGCCCGCTGGAAAAGGCCTGTGATATACGTTCCAGCCAGGACTTGTTGTTGCCCTGACTGCGACTCGACTGATCGTCGCTCATGCGTCTTCTTCCGTTTCCCCGGTGTCATAAGGAGTGTCGTAAGGATTGCCGAATCCAAGCCGCGCCAGCAACCGGATTTCGAGGGCTTCCATGGCCTCGGCCTCGTCATTTTCGATGTGGTCATAGCCCTGAAGGTGCAGCATTCCATGCACCACCATGTGAGCCCAGTGTTCGGTTGGGGTTTTCCGTTGTTCGCGGGCCTCCCGTTCAACCACTGGCGCACAGATGATCAAATCACCGGCTAACGGAACCGTTATACCGGCTGGCGCCTCAAATGGAAAGGACAGCACGTTGGTTGGCCCGGATTTGTCTCGGTATTGAGCATTAAGGCTGGCGCTTTCTTCCGAGTCAACAATCCGGATTGTCACCTCGGAATCCTGATCGCCCAGCCAGGCAGCCTCTGCCCAACACTCAAAGTCAGCATCTGCTGGCGCCCCCGGCCTGTCGAACGCCCGTTGCATATCCACCGTCAGTTCGCTCACTGGCTGGGGGCGCTCCCTTCGTCAAAGGCCTCATAGGCCTCAACAATCCGCTGAACCATTGGATGGCGCACAACGTCTTTGGCGTCGAAACGGGTGAAACCGATCCCTGATACCTTGCTCAGCACACCTGCTGCGTGGATCAGGCCGGAATTCTGGCCCCGGGGCAGGTCCACCTGGGTGGTATCGCCAGTGACTACGGCGGTGGAGCCGAACCCGATCCGCGTGAGGAACATCTTCATCTGCTCGCGGGTGGTGTTCTGGCTTTCATCCAGAATGATAAACGAATTGTTCAGGGTGCGGCCCCGCATAAACGCCAGGGGGGCGATCTCGATCACGCTTTTCTCGATCAGCCGGGTGACATGCTCAAAGCCGAGCATTTCGTAGAGGGCGTCATAAAGCGGACGAAGATAAGGGTCCACCTTCTGGGCCAGGTCGCCCGGCAGAAAACCGAGCTTCTCACCGGCTTCCACCGCAGGCCGAACCAGCAGGATGCGCTTCACCTGTTCGTCTTTCAGTGCCTCAACCGCGCAGGCCACCGCCAGCCAGGTCTTGCCGGTACCGGCAGGCCCGATGCCAAAGTTCAAGTCGTGGGTGCGGATGTTATGCACGTACTTCTGCTGGTTCTCGCCCCGGGGCTTGGCCTGCAGTTTCGGAGTTTTGATGACGGTAACGGCACCGTTGTAGGGTACGTCATCCGGCAGCCGTTCGAAGCCCGTCTCCCGGATAAACAGGTGAACCATATCCGGCGCAATATCGTCATTGGCCTCGGTTTCCCGGTACAGATGCCGAATAACCTCTGTGGCGGCGGCCACATGCTCGGTTTCGCCCTCCACCCGGAAATGATGCCCACGGCGGCCCACTTTTACATCCATGCGCCGTTCAATGTGCTTCAGGTGCTCATCGAACTGGCCGCACAGCGTGGTCAGCCGGTGCTGGTCTACCGGGTGCAAGTCAAATTGTCTTGAGTCGTTGGTTTTCAAACAGTCTCCGGGTTGTGTTTTGGCTCGCCTTTGGTTGTCGCTTCAGGGAGCCTGCATTTCATACTTTTTGCCAAGGACGCTGGGCGGGGACGGCTGTCCAAAAAACGCCCGTGAATACCCCTGCGGGGTCCAGCCAGCAATCACAGATTGCTGTCGTTCAGCTGTCGCATGAAGCTTTGCTTCATATGCGCTCGGCCTCACCCCTGTAGGGCTCGGTCGCGCCATCCCTGGCGCTCTACGTTTTTGGACAGCCGTCCCCGCCCAGCGTCCTCTTTGAACTATTTGCAGGCCCGCATGTGTAAATACAAGTAGGTCGGATTAGACGAAGTCGTAATCCGACAAATATCGGGCCGTTTGCATCCCACAGCTATTGTTGGATTGCGCTTTGCTTAATCCAACCTACGTTTCTGTTGCAAGCACGAAAAAGGTTCGGGGTGAGTGGTGGGTACCTCCTCCCAAAAATGTGCGGAGCCATGGATGGCGGAGCCCAAGCGCACATGGATGTGCTCGTAGCGTTTTTTGGGAGGAGGTACCCACCACTCGCCAATCACCAGAACCCGGACGAATAGGAGCCAAGGCCTAAAACATCTCCAAATTAACAGGCACACCCCGAAGAGAATTAGGCAATGCCTCCCTAACCTCGACGTCAATAAAGTTCCCAACCACCTCGGGATTCTCATGTCGGAAGTTCACAATACGGTTGTTTTCAGTGCGCCCTGCATATTCCCCGGGATCTTTCTTGGAAAGGCCCGTCACCAGAATACGCTGAGTCGTTCCCACCATCTTGCGGCTGATATCCATCGCCTGCTGGGTGATCCGCTGCTGCAGGATGCTCAGCCGCTGCTTCTTGACGTCCATTGGCGTATTGTCCGGCAGGTCAGCCGCCGGAGTCCCGGGGCGGGCGCTGTAGATGAAGCTGAAAGACACATCGAAACCGATATCGTTGATCAGCTTCATGGTGTCTTCGAAGTCTTTCTCGGTTTCCCCCGGAAAGCCAATGATAAAGTCCGAAGAAAAACTGATGTCCGGGCGGATCTTGCGCAGGCGGCGGAGCTTGGATTTGTACTCCAGCGCCGTGTGGCCGCGCTTCATGCCCGCGAGGATGCGATCGGAACCGCTCTGGACCGGCAGGTGTAAGTGGCTGACCAGCTCCGGCACCTGTTCATAGGCTTCAATCAGCGAATCCGAGAATTCCACCGGGTGGGAGGTGGTGTAACGGATGCGGTCGATGCCGTCGATGGTGGCGATCAGTGCTACCAACTCGGCCATGTCCATCACATCGCCATCGTGGGTCTCGCCGCGGAAAGCGTTGACGTTCTGGCCCAGCAGGTTCACTTCACGCACGCCCTGGCCGGCCAGGTGCGCCACTTCGGCGATCACGTCGTCCACCGGGCGACTGACCTCTTCGCCACGGGTGTAGGGCACCACGCAGAAGGTGCAGTACTTGCTGCAGCCTTCCATGATGGATACGAATGCGGAGGGGCCGTCAGCACCAGGGTCGGGCAGGTTGTCGAATTTTTCGATTTCCGGGAAGCTCACGTCCACCACGCCGACGCCGTTACCCTTGGCGCGGACTTCGGTAATCATGTCCGGCAGGCGGTGCAGGGTTTGCGGCCCGAAGACCATGTCCACGTACGGCGCCCGGTCGATGATAGCCTGGCCTTCCTGGCTGGCGACACAGCCGCCCACGCCGATGATCAGGTCCGGTTTGCTGTTTTTCAGTTTTTTCCAGCGACCCAACTGGTGGAACACCTTCTCCTGAGCTTTTTCCCGGATGGAGCAAGTGTTCAGAAGCAGAATGTCCGCATCATCCGGCGAGTCCGTCATTTCAACGGCTTCGTCGGTGCGCAGAAGGTCCGCCATTCTGGATGAATCGTACTCGTTCATCTGGCAGCCGTGGGTTTTGATGTACAGCTTCTTGGCCATGGGTCTCAACGTTTCAGGTGCGTTTGGGGCGCCGGAGGATAATGGCGCTCTGATCAAAAAGTAACTGGGCATTATAACGGGGTGATCATTCTTCAACCACCTTTGTCTCGGTATTCCTCATCCGGCAGCGGCAGGGAGAAAAGATCGATTAGCCACGGAAAACACGGACGAGCACGGAAAAAGCCAGGGATAAGACATAAATATTGTTTGACCAAAAAAATCTTATCATCTTTTGCTTCCGTGTTCGTCCGTGTTCGTCCGTGTTTTCCGTGGCTAAAAAATCACTCTTCCCGGGTTTCAAGATAACGCTGCAACTGTTCCCGCAACGCCTTCGGCAAGCGAGTAATGGTCAGCGCATCCTTGTCGCGGTCATAGTAGATTGCCTGGTTCACCAGATCGGATGAAAACGACACGCTCATGCCGCCGCCAGAGCCCGCAATGCGGACCAGTTTCTTTACTTTGCGATGGTCCGGATGAAGGACTCCGCTTTGAGGAAGTTCGGCCGTTGCGCTGGCGAATTGCTGGAAACGCTGGGGCTGGTCTTCGTCCAGATAGCCCGACAGGGCCTCAATTGCCACCGGCTCGCCCAGGGCATGCTGCTCCTTGCAGAATTCATACGCCCGGCTGCGAACCTCGCCCGCTTTTTCCGGTTCTGAGGATTTGGCGAAAGCTTCCACGGCGTCCATAAAGGTCAGGGTTTCTTTTTCGACGTCTACCTGATTGGTAAAACCACAGAGCCGGATGAAGTGATCCCCGGTTTCACCGGTACCCCGGGCGTGGACCAGTGTCAGGTAGTTTTCGCTACCTTGATCGCTGTGCCAGTCATCCAGCTCGACTCTGACGGCTAAATTGAGCCGCGACAGACTGAGAACGTCCGTCGTATCCAGTGCCTGCTGGCCGTCAAAGCGCAGGGCGCTGTCGCTTTCAAGCACCAGCAGGTAAACCACGTCGGAATCAGCCAATGCTTCGTGAACGAGCATCAGGTGCCCCAGGTGTTCTTCCTGGCTGCCGGTAAGCAATTCCTGCCATTGACTGAACAGGCGGTCGGTCAGTGAGGCAAAGCTTTGGCGGTCTTCCAGGTAGTCCTTGAGCCAGGCGCTGAAGGGCGATTCGCCGGTATCGTCGGAAAAACGGCCGTATTTTTTGCCCGGCTTGCTGTTGAACAGGCGCTTCATCTGTTTTTGCAGACCTTCGTAGTCTCCGCCTGGCTCGGCAAGCGGCTCGCCCGGTCTCAGGCGTGCGGGCTGGCCCGGCTGGAGTTGGCTGGCATAGGCAGTGCGGAGGTGTTTGATGGCCATATCCGGAGTTCCTGATCAATGTAACGAACAAAGCCCCGGAGCCTGATCGACTTCGGGGCTTTTACGGGCAGAGCAGCCAGGCGGCTGCCGGGTCAGATGCGCTTGTTGCGCACCAGATCCTGAACCAGCGTGCTGACGGACTCTGCAATCTCTTCACTGCTGTCCGCAGATACGGAGGCAGACGCAACGTCGGCGCCAAGGTTTACCACAATCGCGATCAGGCTGTGGGCACTGATAACCTGAGCCGCGCGGCGTCGGTCATCGGCATTGCCCGCATTGTTTTCGCTGAGGACGATGGTGGTTTTGCCCTGATCAAACAGCGCGCGTTCCAGGGCCAGGGCCAGGGCCGGGGCCTGCTTGCCATTACAGGCAATGATGGCCGGTTTCTGGGCCAATCGGCGCTGGCGTTCTTCGGTGCTGACCGGGTCCAGTGATTCCACCGTATCGGCGCTTCCGGCGATCATGCCTGCGCCGATGGTGACGTTGCTCAACCGGTCAATGACGATAAAGCTTCCCGTCGCGTGGTTGTTCGGATACGGGTCAAAGGCAATCGGCTGGCTAAGAGTCAGTTCGCACAGACCAATCTCGTTCAGCTGCAGCGCCGACGGATTTTCACGCTTCTCAAGGGTGTTGACGTCCGTCTGGTGCTTGATCTTCTTGAACGTTCCGGACGAGAAGGTCGGCCCCAGCTTGATATCGTACAGGCGACCGGTCTCCAGTGGTGCGTCAGTCATCCAGACAATGTTGGCCATGAAACGATTGCCCACTTCAGGCTCATCCTCGGCTTTAACGAGCATGTCGCCCCGGCTGATGTCGATTTCATCATTCAGGGTCAGGGTGACGGCCTGATCGATATAGGCTTCATTCAGATTGCCGTCAAACGTCACGATGTCCTTGATGGTGCTGGTGCGACGTGAGGGCAGTGCCATAACCTTTTCGCCCGGACGAATCACGCCCGATGCGACGGTGCCGCAGAAGCCGCGGAAATTCAGGTTGGGGCGGTTAACGTACTGAACCGGAAAGCGGAAGTGTTCCAGGTTTTTGTCGCGGGATACCTGAACGGTTTCCAGAATCTCCATCAGCGGCTGGCCGTCAAACCAGGGCGTGTTTTCGCTCCGGTTCACCACGTTATCACCTTCAAGCGCGGACAGCGGCACGAAACGAATGTCTTTCAGGCCAAGCTGGTTGGCAAAGGCCAGGTAGTCGTCCTTGATTTCGTTGAAGCGTTTTTCGCTGAAATCCACCAGGTCCATTTTGTTCACCGCCACGACAACGTGACGAATGCCCAGCAGTGACGCAATGTAAGAGTGACGGCGGGTCTGGGTCAGTACGCCAAGGCGGGCGTCGATCATCAGGATCGCCACCTGCGCCGTTGAAGCACCGGTCGCCATGTTACGGGTGTACTGCTCGTGGCCGGGCGTGTCAGCAATGATGAACTTGCGCTTGCCGGTCGAGAAGAAGCGGTAAGCCACATCGATGGTGATGCCTTGCTCGCGCTCGGCCTGCAGGCCGTCAACCAGAAGCGCGAGATCCAGCTTCTCGCCGGTGGTGCCCATTTTTGCGCTGTCGGTTTTAAGGCTGGCCATGTGATCTTCGTAGATCATCTTGGTGTCGTGCAGCAGGCGGCCAATCAGGGTGCTCTTGCCGTCATCGACACTGCCGCAGGTCAGAAGCCGCAGCAGCTCCTTGTTTTCGTGTTGTTTCAGGTAGGCCTGAATGTCTTCTGCAATAAGATCGGACTGGTGTGCCATCTTAGAAATACCCTTCCCGCTTTTTCTGTTCCATGGAGCCGGCTGAGTCGTGGTCAATCACACGGCCCTGTCGTTCGGAGCTGGTTGCCAGCAGCATTTCCTGAATAATGTCCGGCAGCGTATCGGCCTCGGATTCAATGGCGCCGGTCAGCGGGTAGCAGCCCAGCGTGCGGAAGCGGATTGACTTCATCATCGGCTTCTCGCCTTCTTTCAGCGGCATGCGGTCGTCATCCACCATGATCAGAGTGCCGTCGCGCTCGACTACCGGTCGCTTGGCCGAATAGTAAAGGGGGACGATCTCGATGCTTTCCAGATAGATGTACTGCCAGATATCCAGCTCGGTCCAGTTAGACAGCGGGAATACGCGGATGCTTTCACCCTTGTTGATCTTGCCGTTGAAGATATTCCACAGCTCGGGGCGCTGGTTTTTCGGGTCCCAACGATGGTATTCGTCACGGAAGGAGTACACCCGCTCTTTGGCACGGGACTTCTCTTCATCGCGGCGGGCTCCGCCAAAGGCGGCATCGAACTTGTACTTGTCCAGCGCCTGCTTGAGCGCCTGCGTCTTCATGATGTCGGTGTGCTTGGCGCTGCCATGGGTAAAGGGGCCGATACCCTGGGCAATGCCGTCTTCGTTCTTGTGAACGATCAGGTCCAGCCCATATTCCTTTGCCTTTCGGTCCCGGAATTCAATCATTTCCTTGAACTTCCAGGTGGTGTCTATATGCATCAGAGAGAAAGGCAGTTTGCCGGGGTGGAAGGCCTTGCGGGCCAGGTGCAGCATCACCGCAGAATCCTTCCCGATGGAATAAAGCATGACCGGATTGTCGAACTCGGCGGCGACTTCCCGGATGATGTGGATGCTTTCAGCTTCCAGCTGTTTGAGGTGCGTCAGGTTGTATGTGGTCATCGTATCCTGTTACCGCGTTTCTTGCCGCGAGGGCATGGCTTGTGAAAGCGCAAATGATACCAGAACAGGGCATGGCATAAGAAGGCGGGCAGCTAGAGTTTGATGCTATAACAATATAGCGGTCGGGGATTTGCCTCGACCACAGGGGAGGCGGGCGCCGGTCAGCCGTTCAGGAACTTAGTTGGCCGGTGTGGAGAGTAGTTTGCTGACGTAATTATCAACGTACTCAAAGCCGTTGCCGTCGAATTCGGCGAATTGCACGCCGATTTGATACTCGTTTCTGGAAATGCGCCGCATGTGAATAATATGTCCGTGCGCAACAACCGAAACCGGTTGGCTAGCCACAACGGGCACGACAAAAGAAGCATGAACCTCAACCCAGGTCCCGGGTGCCGGGGTTTTCTGGCCGGGAATCAGCGCCCGCGCTTCCTCCTGGCCACAAAGAATCATCAGCCCGGTTCGCGAAATGTTGGACACCGGGCAGACCAGAGAACTACCATCCGGCTTCTCTATCGTGACTTCGGTTGCGACATCAACGCGCTGTTGGTTGCGAAGGTTCGATTTTACAACAAGGTTTTTAGTCATCGCTTCTTCAAACTGATTGGCTTAACTTCCTGAAAGTCTAGTTCTTTATTAGGTGACCAGCAAGGTGAGACCGCATTGGCATCCTCAGGTTCGGTTGGAATTGTGAGTGGTGTGTCATAGAAATGAAACAGAGGCACAGTTAATGACAGACGAAACAGCATCAATCGAGCAGGTCAGTGGCAAGGTAGGCTTCATCAGTCTGGGGTGCCCGAAGGCGCTTGTTGATTCAGAGCGAATCCTGACCCAGCTTCGCCTTGACGGCTATGACGTGGTGCCAAATTATGACGATGCCGACATTGTTGTCGTCAACACCTGTGGTTTTATTGATGCCGCGAAACAGGAATCCCTGGACGCTATCGGCGAGGCCATCAGGGAGAACGGTAAAGTGATCGTTACCGGCTGCATGGGTGTTGAGGCTGACAAAATCCGTGATACTCATCCCGGCGTGCTGGCGGTCTCTGGCCCTCACGCGTATGAGGAGGTAGTGGGCGCTGTTCACCAGTTTGTGCCCCAGAACAAAAACCACGATCCTTTCACGGATCTGGTTCCGCCTCAGGGTATCAAGCTGACGCCCAGGCACTACGCCTACCTGAAAATTTCCGAGGGCTGCAATCACCGTTGCACCTTCTGCATCATCCCTTCCATGCGCGGTGACCTGGTCAGCCGCCCGATTGGCGATGTGATGGACGAG
>Ga0306868_1000556_pt1 | contig 23384 bp, 33 predicted proteins | sample AntRauTorckE6832_FD_190411 | JGI IMG/M metagenome (GOLD analysis project Ga0306868, IMG submission 190411) | Saline lake microbial communities from Rauer Islands, Antarctica - Metagenome Torckler E6 #832 (v2) (version 2) | ecosystem: Environmental > Aquatic > Non-marine Saline and Alkaline >... | reverse complement strand
GAAGATGTCTGTTACCCTGATCGCTCCGATCGCCATGGAAGATGGCCTGCGCTTCGCGATTCGCGAAGGCGGCCGTACCGTTGGTGCCGGCGTGGTTTCCAAGATCATCGAGTAATCTGCTCGCTTGATCAGGAAAAAGGGGCTGAATCTTCAGCCCCTTTTTCTGTATCAGTCGCAAAGTCGCCCGATCGGGTCTTCAGCGTCGCTGTTGACACGGTTGGGTATTATGCATACAATGCGGCTCCTTTTTTTGAAGGTCGGCTAAATAGTAGCTGCTACGAGTGGAGTTTGGTGCATCATGCAAAGCCAAAAAATTCGAATTCGGTTGAAGGCGTTTGATTATCGCCTGATCGACCAGTCCACGCAGGAGATCGTCGATACCGCAAAGCGGACCGGCGCTCAGGTGCGTGGCCCGATTCCTCTGCCGACGCGGAAGGAAAAGTACACGATTCTGATCTCTCCGCACGTCAATAAAGACGCGCGTGATCAGTATGAAATTCGTACGCATAAGCGTTTGCTTGACATTGTTGAGCCAACGGAAAAGACAGTAGATGCTTTGATGAAACTGGACCTGGCAGCAGGTGTAGACGTTCAGATCAGCCTCGGCTAATACCATTCGGGTATTAGGCTGTGTAACTGTCACAGGCCATAGAGGGTGCGAGCCCCGTACACTTAAGAGGTGAAACATGGCAATTGGTGTTGTCGGTCGTAAGGCCGGTATGACCCGTATTTTTACGGACGAAGGGCAGGCGCTGCCCGTAACGGTAATTGAGGTTGAGCCCAACCGCATTACCCAGTTGAAAACTCTCGAAAACGACGGCTACCGCGCAATTCAGGTAACCGTAGGTTCTCGTCGCTCCTCCCGTGTAACCAAGGCTGAAGCCGGGCACTACGCAAAAGCCGGTGTTGAAGCTGGTCGTAGTATCTGGGAATTCCGTCTGGCAGAAGGCGAAGGCGAAGAGCTTGCCGCTGGTGGTGAGCTGAATGTTTCCGTGTTTGAAGACGGTCAGGCGGTTGATGCCACTGGTCAGTCCAAGGGTAAAGGCTTCCAGGGCGGCGTTAAGCGCTGGAACTTCTCCATGCAGGACGCTACTCACGGTAACTCCCTGTCTCACCGTGCTCCGGGTTCCATTGGTCAGAACCAGACTCCGGGCAAGGTATTCAAGGGCAAAAAGATGGCCGGTCAGATGGGTAATGCACAAGTTACCGTGCAGAACCTGAAAATTGTCCGTGTCGATGCCGAGCGCAACCTGCTGCTGGTAAGTGGTGCCGTACCTGGCGCAACTGGCGGCGATGTTGTCATCAAGCCTGCAGTTAAAGCCTGAGGAGCGGTGCGATGGAATTGACAATTACTGGTAGCGGCAAGGGAATTTCTGTTTCCGATGCTGCATTTGCCAAAGATTTTAACGAAGCTCTGGTGCACCAGGTGGTTACTGCTTATATGGCAGCAGGCCGTCAGGGTACCAAAGCACAGAAGACACGTTCCGAAGTTTCTGGTGGCGGTGCCAAGCCGTGGCGTCAGAAGGGTACCGGTCGCGCACGTGCCGGTACCATTCGCAGCCCGATCTGGCGCGCAGGTGGTGTTACCTTCGCAGCCAAGCCTCGCGACTTCGAGCAGAAGGTTAACCGCAAGATGTACCGCGCAGCCATGCGGTCCATTTTTTCCGAGCTGGTACGCCAGGAGCGTCTGGTTGTTGTCGACGACATCAACGTAGACAGCCCGAAGACCAAGGCCTTCACTGCCAAGCTGAAAGACCTGGGTGTTTCCAATGCCCTGATTCTGTCCGAAAGCGTTGAGCAGAACCTGCATCTGGCTTCGCGCAATATTCCGCACGTTGATGTGCGTGACGTTGCGGGTCTGGATCCGGTCAGCCTGGTCGCCTTCGAGAAAGTCGTGGTGACTGTTCCCGCTCTGAAGAAGATCGAGGAGATGCTGGGATGAATCAGGAACGTATTTATAAGGTCCTTCTGGGGCCTCTCGTATCGGAAAAAGCGTCTCTGGTGGCAGAGCATAGTCAGGTTGTATTCAGCGTAGCGCCTGACGCGACCAAGCCGGAGATCAAAAAAGCCGTTGAGCAACTGTTCAACGTCACCGTCGAAGGTGTTCAGGTTTCGAACCGTAAGGGCAAGCTCAAGCGTACCGTCCGCGGATTCGGCAAGCGTAATGACATTCGTAAGGCTTATGTAAAGCTGGCAGAAGGTCAGGACATCGATTTTCTGGATGTGGAATAAGGTAAAGGGGTCGTAGTATGCCGATCGTCAAAACCAAACCAACATCTGCCGGACGCCGCCACGTTGTAAAGCTTTACAACCCGGATCTGCACAAGGGGCGCCCCTACGAGCCGTTGGTAGAAACTCTGAGCAAGTCGGGTGGTCGCAACCATTTTGGTCGCATTACCACTCGTCACGTTGGTGGTGGTCATAAAAAACACTACCGTGTTATTGATTTCAAGCGGACCAAAGATGGTATTCCAGCGGTAATTGAACGCATGGAATACGATCCCAACCGCTCTGCGCACATTGCACTGCTGAAGTACGCCGATGGCGAGCGTCGTTATATTGTCGCTCCCAAAGGCATGCAGATCGGTGATCCGGTGCGCTCCGGTATCGACGCGCCGATCAAGGTGGGTTCCACTCTGCCGCTCCGGAACATTCCGGTCGGTTCTGTGATCCACTGCGTCGAACTCAAGCCTGGCAAAGGTGCTCAGCTGGCTCGCTCCGCGGGCGCATCCGTACAGCTGGTAGCGCGTGAAGGTGCATATGCCACCATCCGCCTGCGCTCAGGTGAAATGCGAAAGGTGCTTGTAGATTGTCGCGCAACGTTGGGTGAAGTATCCAACAGCGAACACACTCTCAAGCAGCTTGGTAAAGCGGGTGCATCACGTTGGCGCGGCAAACGCCCAACAGTACGTGGTGTTGCTATGAACCCAGTTGACCATCCACATGGTGGTGGTGAAGGGCGTACCTCTGGCGGGCGTCACCCGGTTACTCCGTGGGGTGTTCCGACCAAAGGGCATAAAACTCGTAAGAACAAGCGTACTGACAAAATGATAGTACGTCGTCGTTCGGCCAAGTAAACGACTACATAGAGGTAATTTGCTGTGCCACGTTCTTTGAAGAAAGGTCCTTTTATAGACCTGCATCTGTTGAAGAAGGTCGAGGCAGCTCTGGAAGCTAACGACAAGCGGCCCATTAAAACCTGGTCCCGCCGGTCGACAGTCTTTCCGGAGATGTTAGGTCTCACCATTGCAGTCCACAACGGCAAGCAGCACGTGCCGGTTTATGTCACCGAAGATATGGTTGGACATAAGCTGGGTGAGTTCGCGGCAACGCGTACTTATCGTGGTCATGCGGCCGACAAGAAAGCTAAACGCTGATTTTGAGGTAATTGAAATGGAAGTAGCAGCCAAGTACAAGGGCGCTCGCCTCTCAGCTCAAAAAGCACGTCTTGTCGCTGACCAGGTACGCGGCAAGGCTGTTGAGGACGCCCTGAACATTCTGACTTTCAGCCCGAAGAAGGCATCGGTCATTCTCAAGAAAGCTCTTGAGTCTGCCATTGCCAACGCTGAGCATAACGAAGGTCTGGACGTAGATGATCTGCGGGTTTCCACCGTTATGGTGGATGAGGGCCCGACGCTCAAGCGAATCAAAGCTCGAGCCAAGGGGCGCGCTGACCGAATTTTCAAGCGCACCTGTCATATCACCGTCAAGGTCGCCGACAAGTAGGAGATGCTCAGATGGGTCATAAAGTAAATCCAACCGGCATGCGCCTGGGTGTGATCAAAGAGCACAACTCAGTATGGTATGCCGATAAAAAGGACTACGCGAACAAGCTCCTGAATGATATTCAGGTTCGCGCATTCCTCGACAAGCGCCTGGCCAAGGCGTCTGTCAGCAAGGTTGTGATCGAGCGCCCGGCTCAGAACGCCCGGATCACAATCCATACCGCCCGTCCTGGTATTGTTATCGGGAAAAAGGGTGAAGATGTTGATCGTCTGCGTCGCGAAGTAAGCGCGCTGATGGGTGTGCCTGTGCACATCAACATCGAAGAAGTTCGCAAACCGGATCTGGATGCCAAGCTGGTAGCGCAAAACGTTGCCGGTCAGCTCGAGCGTCGTGTGATGTTCCGTCGTGCCATGAAGCGCGCGGTACAGAACGCGATGCGTCAGGGCGCCAAGGGTATCAAGATCCAGGTTGGCGGTCGTCTCGGGGGTGCTGAAATTGCCCGTTCCGAGTGGTATCGCGAAGGTCGTGTTCCGCTGCACACATTGCGTGCAGATATTGATTACGCAACCTACGAAGCGCATACCACTTACGGCATTATCGGCGTCAAGGTATGGATCTTCAAAGGTGAGATTCTTGGTGGTATGGAGCAGGTCCGTGCTGACAAGAAAGCCTCTGGGAAGAAAGGTTCTAAGTAAAGGGGCACTCTTATGCTGCAACCAAAACGCACCAAATTTCGCAAGGTAATGAAAGGCCGTAACACCGGTCTTGCTCACCGTGCTAACAAGGTGAGCTTCGGTGAATACGGATTGAAGGCGACCAGCCGTGGGCGTATAACTGCCCGCCAGATTGAAGCTGCTCGTCGTACTATGAACCGTCGGATCAAGCGGGGCGGCAAGATCTGGATCCGGGTATTCCCGGATAAGCCGATCAGCAGTAAGCCGCTCGAGGTTCGGATGGGTAAAGGTAAAGGTTCTGTCGAGTATTGGGTGGCTGAAATTCAGCCTGGCCGTATGTTGTACGAGATGGAAGGTGTTGCCGAAGATGTGGCACGTGAAGCCTTCATTCTTGCTGCTGCCAAACTGCCGGTACAGACCACCTTTGTTAAGAGGACGGTGATGTGATGAAAGCAACAGAGCTGCGTGACAAGTCAGTCGAGGAGCTGAACCAAGAGCTGATCGACCTCCTGAAGGAGCAGTTCAACCTGCGCATGCGCAAGGCGACAGGTCAGCTGAATCAGTCTCACCTTCTCGGCAAGGTGAAGCGCGACATTGCTCGCGTTAAAACGGTAATGAACGAAAAGGCAGGACAGTAACATGACCGAAGCTACCCAAACTGCCAGAACTCTGAGCGGCAAGGTCGTGAGCAACAAGATGGACAAGTCCATCGTGGTCCTGGTTGAGCGTCAGGTAAAGCATCCTCTGTACGGCAAGTACATGAAGCGCTCATCCAAGATTCATGCGCACGATGAAAGCAACCAGTGCAACATCGGCGACACAGTCACCATCCAGGAAACCCGCCCGGTCTCCAAGACCAAAAGCTGGGCCCTGGTGGAAGTCACCGAAACTGCATCCAAGGTGTAATTCGCCCGGAGAACAACCATGATTCAGACTCAAACAATGCTTGAAGTCGCGGATAACAGTGGTGCACGGCAAGTTCAGTGCATCAAGGTCCTGGGCGGATCTCACCGGCGCTATGCAGGCGTTGGGGATATCATCAAGGTGACCGTCAAGGAAGCCATTCCCCGCGGCAAAGTTAAGAAAGGCCAGGTCCTGAAGGCTGTTGTGGTACGCACCCGTAAAGGCGTGCGTCGCCCAGACGGTTCGCTGATCCGTTTCGACGGTAATGCGGCTGTACTTCTGAACCCTCAGGATGCACCCATCGGTACCCGTATCTTCGGACCGGTTACCCGTGAACTGCGTAATGAGAAGTTCATGAAAATTATTTCACTGGCACCCGAAGTACTTTAAAGGACCAGAGGCCGGTTATGAAAAAGATCAAACGCGATGACGAAGTAATCGTCACCACCGGGAAAGACAAGGGCAAACGTGGTAAAGTTCTGAAAGTTCAGGACGACGGCCGTGTGGTAGTTTCTGGCATCAATATGATGAAGAAGCACACAAAGCCGAACCCGATGCTCGGTACCCCGGGTGGTATCGTCGAAAAAGAAGCACCTATCCAGGTTTCCAACGTGGCAATTTTTAATCCGCAGACCGGCAAAGCCGATCGTGTTGGCTTCCAGACCAAGGAAGACGGCGCCAAGGTGCGGATTTTCAAGTCCACGACAGAAGCCGTCGATAACCAGTAAGCGGTGGTGGTTACGATGCTTAACAGCAAAGAGCAGTACACTAAAGAAGTGGTACCTGCCCTGCAGAAAGAGTTCTCTTACAAGAACATCATGCAGGTGCCGCGGATTGAGAAAATCACCCTTAACATGGGTGTTGGTGAAGCTGTTGGTGACAAAAAGCTGATTGAAAATGCTTTTGCCGATCTGGAGCGCCTGGCGGGCCAGAAACCGGTTGTCACCAAAGCTCGCAAATCCGTCGCGGGTTTTAAAATCCGTGAAGGTTGGCCAATTGGTTGTAAAGTGACCCTGCGCGGTGAGCGTATGTGGGATTTCTTTGATCGTCTGGTTCACATTGCGGTTCCCCGCATTCGTGATTTCCGCGGTCTTAACCCGAAATCCTTCGACGGTCGCGGAAACTACAGCATGGGTGTGCGTGAGCAGATCATCTTCCCGGAAATTGACTACGACAAAGTAGACAAGGTCCGCGGTCTTGATGTGACCATCACCACCACTGCTGATTCCGACGACGAAGGTCGCGAACTTTTGAAAGCCTTTGGCTTTCCGTTCAAGAAATAAGGAACGAGTGACATGGCGAAGGTTTCAATGAAACAGCGTGAGCTCAAGCGCGAAAAGACTGTTGCGAAATACGCAGTCAAGCGTGCGGAGCTCAAGGCAATCATCAAGAACCAAAATATCAGCGAAGAAGAGCGTTGGGACGCACAGATGAAGCTGCAACAGCTTCCTCGTAATGCCAGCCCGTCACGCCTTCGGAATCGTTGCCAGGTTACTGGTCGCCCGCACGGTGTGTTGCGCAAGTTCGAACTTTCGCGGATCAAGCTCCGCGAATACGGCATGCGCGGTGACGTGCCTGGCCTGACCAAGTCAAGCTGGTAAGATGAGTGCCTGGCCTCGGTCAGGTGCTTGTTGGTAAGCGGTGCGGTTTACCGCTGCACAACTAAAAAGATCAGGAGCCTCATACCAATGAGTATGCAAGACACGCTTGCGGATATGTTTACCCGTATCCGTAATGCCCAGATGGCATCGAAAGCTGACGTTAAGATGCCGTCGTCGAAAATGAAGGCCTCCGTAGCCCAGGTCCTGAAGGACGAAGGTTATGTTGAGGAGTTCTCCGTTTCAGCTGACGCGAAACCGGAACTGACCATTACTCTGAAATACTTCGGCGGCAAGCCGGTTATTGAAGAGATCCAGCGGGCAAGTCGCCCGAGCCTGCGCCTTTACAAAGGTTCAGGCGAGCTGCCGAAGGTAGCCGCTGGTCTTGGGGTCGCGATTGTCTCAACGTCCAAGGGCGTTATGACAGACCGCGCTGCACGTGCTGCAGGCGTGGGTGGCGAAGTCATCTGCACCGTATTCTAGGAGATACACATGTCCAGGGTTGCCAATAATCCTGTCGTGCTGCCTTCCGGTGTTGAGGTTAAGCTGAACGGACAGGAAATCGACGTGAAGGGCTCCAAAGGAGCGCTTCAATTTACTATTCATAACGCGGTAGAAGTTAAGCAGGAAGAAAACGTGCTTCGCTTCGCCGCTCGTGATGGTGCCAAAAAGTCCCGCGCTCTTGCAGGTACTACCCGCGCGCTGGTTAACAACATGGTCACCGGCGTGTCTAACGGCTGGGAGCGCAAGCTTCTGCTGACGGGCGTAGGTTATCGTGCGCAGGCGCAAGGTAAGAAGCTCAATTTGACTCTGGGTTTTTCACACCCGGTCGAGTATGAGCTGCCCGAGGGTGTTACCGCTGAAACCCCATCCAACACCGAAGTGGTGGTTCGCGGTATCTGTAAGCAACAGGTTGGCCAGGTCGCTGCTGAAATTCGCGCGTTCCGTCCGCCCGAGCCGTACAAAGGCAAAGGTGTGCGTTATGCGGATGAGCAGGTCAGACGCAAAGAAGCCAAGAAGAAATAAGGCGGGACTATGAGCGCAAATAACGAAAGACTGCGTCGCGCACGCAAAGTGCGCATGAAGATCCGTGAGTTGGGTACTGACCGTCTGTGCGTTCACCGCACACCGCGTCATATGTACGCCCAAGTCACTACCGCAGATGGCAGCAAAGTGCTGGCCTCTGCCTCCACGTTGGATAAGGACCTGCGCCAGGGTGCAACCGGTAACGTGGACGCTGCTCAGAAAGTCGGTCAGCTGATTGCTGAGCGTGCTAAAGCAGCAGGCATCGAGAAGGTCGCTTTTGACCGCTCGGGTTACCGTTATCACGGTCGCGTTCAGGCTCTGGCCGACGCTGCCCGTGAAGCTGGCTTGCAATTCTAAGAGGTGGAGAAGATGAGCGTTAACGAACAGAAGGCGCCTGAGCTCCAGGAGAAGCTGGTCCAGGTCAATCGCGTCGCCAAGGTTGTTAAAGGCGGCCGTATTTTCGCCTTCACTGCACTGACAGTAGTGGGTGATGGTAAAGGTCGTGTTGGTTTCGGTCGTGGTAAGGCCCGGGAAGTTCCGGTTGCCATCCAGAAGGCTATGGAAGCTGCGCGCAAAAATATGGTAGACGTTGCTCTTGACGGTACTACTCTTCAGTACCCGGTCCGGGCACAGCATGGCGGCTCCAAGGTTTACATGCAGCCGGCATCCGAAGGTACCGGTATCATCGCCGGTGGTGCGATGCGTGCGGTGCTGGAAGTGACGGGTGTCGAGAACGTACTGTCCAAGTGTTACGGGTCTACCAACCCGGTGAACGTAGTACGTTCCACCATCAAGGGTCTGCAGGCCATGAAAGCGCCTGAAGATGTTGCAGCCAAGCGCGGTAAATCCGTCGAAGATATCCTGGGTTGAAGTCATGGCGAACGCAAAAACGATCAAAGTAACTCTGACCCGCAGCCCGATCGGCTGTCAGCCCAAGCACAAACTGTGCGTCAAGGGCCTGGGTCTTCGTAAAATCGGTCACACCGTAGAGCTGGAGGATACTCCTTCCGTTCGCGGCATGATCAACCGGGTAAATTACCTGGTTCGGGTTGAGGAGAACTGAGATGCGTCTGAACGAACTTGCTCCGGAACCCGGTTCACGTCCGTCGGCCAAGCGTGTCGGTCGTGGTATCGGTAGTGGCCTCGGTAAGACCGGTGGCCGCGGTCACAAGGGTCTGAAGGCCCGCTCTGGTGGTAGTGTTGCTCGTGGTTTCGAGGGTGGTCAGATGCCTCTGGCACGCCGCCTGCCGAAATATGGCTTCACTTCCCGTCAGCAGCGTTACGTTGCCGAAATCCGCCTGAACGAACTGGCGAAAGTGGAAGGTGATGTTGTAGATCTGGATGCTCTGAAACGAGCTGACATCGTTCGCGATGAGATCCGCGAGGCCAAGGTTATTCTGTCCGGTGAACTCGACCGTGCGGTAACCGTCTCTGGCCTTCGTGTCACCAAAGGCGCACGCGAGGCAATTACTGCCGCGGGTGGTAAAGTCGAAGACTAAGGCGAGTCGAGGACTAAATGGCCAAGACAGCATCAATGCCTGCGGGCGCCGGAAAAGGATTTGCAGAGCTGCGTTCGCGGCTCTGGTTTGTCTTCCTGGCATTGCTGGTGTACCGGATCGGTGCCCACATTCCCGTTCCAGGCATCAACCCGGACCGTTTGGCGGCACTGTTTGAGCAGAATCAGGGCACAATCCTGAGTATGTTCAACATGTTTTCCGGTGGTGCGCTTGAGCGCATGAGTATCTTCGCACTCGGTATCATGCCGTATATATCGGCTTCCATTATCATGCAGCTCATGACGGCGGTCAGTCCGCAGCTTGAGCAGCTGAAGAAGGAAGGTGAAGCTGGTCGTCGCAAGATCAGTCAATATACCCGGTATGGTACGGTTATCCTGGCCCTGGTTCAGGGCTTTGGTATTTCCATGGGGCTGGCCTCTCAGGGCGTCACCTTTAACGATAGCTTCAGCTTCCACTTTGTGGCGGTTGTGTCATTCGTATCCGGTGCCGTCTTCATGATGTGGCTGGGTGAGCAGATCACTGAAAGAGGTATCGGTAACGGTATCTCCTTGCTGATCTTCGCCGGTATTGTTGCCGGGTTGCCCGGTGCTATCGGCCAGACGCTGTCGCAGGCCCGGAATGGCGAAATGAGCCTTCTGGTAGTGCTTGGAATCGGTATTCTGGCAGTTGCCGTAATTGGTTTCGTGGTTTTCATGGAGCGGGGTCAGCGTCGTCTGACTATCAATTACGCCAAGCGTCAGCAGGGCCGGAGGGTGTTTGCCCAACAGTCCAGTCATTTGCCGCTGAAGGTGAATATGGCCGGTGTTATTCCGCCTATCTTTGCCTCTTCCATTCTGCTGTTCCCGGCATCGCTGGGACAATGGTTTGGTCAGGGCGAAGGCATGGAATGGCTGAGTGATATCTCCCAGGCATTGGCGCCGAGCCAGCCTTTGTATATCATCACGTTTGCAGCAGCAGTAATCTTCTTCTGCTACTTCTATACAGCGTTGATGTACAATCCCAAGGAAGTTGCGGATAACCTCAAGCGTTCCGGCGCGTTCATTCCCGGCATTCGCCCGGGAGAGCAGACAGCCAAGTACATCGATGGTGTACTGACCCGTCTGACGTTGTTCGGTGCTATGTATATTGCAGCGGTGTCCCTGTTCCCTCAGTTTTTGATGGTTGCGGGCGATGTGCCTTTCTATCTTGGCGGCACCTCACTGCTTATTGTTGTAGTCGTCGTGATGGACTTCATGGCTCAGGTACAATCGCACCTGATGTCGCATCAGTATGAATCGCTGATGAAGAAATCCAATCTCAAGGGCTAAGGTCGGAGCGGCGTAAGCCGTTCCCTGAGAAACTGGAGTCGACAATGAAAGTACGCGCTTCGGTAAAGAAAATTTGCCGTAACTGCAAAGTAATTCGTCGCAATGGCTCAGTAAGGGTCATCTGCACGGAACCTCGCCACAAGCAGCGCCAGGGCTGATCCCACGGGACAGACCTGACAATGTAAAAGGGGTTCGGAATAGTAGCGCTTGACTCGGAGGCGGGTCAGGCGCTATTATTTCGCGCCCTTTTTGTGGCGGAAAATTCACACAGCAAAGCTTTGAACGCGGAGTAATTTGGATGGCACGTATAGCCGGTGTCAATATACCCGACAACAAACATGCTGTTATCTCGCTGACCTACATCTTTGGTGTTGGCAAGACAACAGCCCAGAAGCTTTGCGACGCAACCGGCGTGAAGCCGGACGTCAAGGTCAAAGACCTTAGCGACGAGCAGCTTGAAACACTTCGTACCGAAGTGGGCAAGTTTATTGTCGAAGGCGATCTGCGTCGTGAAGTACAGATGAACATCAAGCGTTTGAAGGATCTCGGATGTCACCGTGGTCTGCGTCATCGTCATGGCCTTCCGGTCCGTGGCCAGCGCACCAAGACCAACGCCCGCACCCGGAAAGGTCCTCGCAAACCGATTCGCAAGTAACAGGTAGGCAAACATGGCAAAGCCAGGTACACGTACCCGTAAAAAGGTGAAAAAGACGGTTGTTGATGGCGTCGCGCACGTACACGCGTCCTTTAACAACACTATCGTGACCATTTCGGACCGTCAGGGCAACGTCCTGTCCTGGGCCACTTCTGGTGGTTCCGGTTTCCGCGGTTCACGTAAGAGTACACCTTTTGCTGCGCAGGTAGCAGCTGAAAGAGCCGGTAATGCGGCTGCTGAATACGGCCTTAAAAACCTGGACGTAGAGGTTAAGGGTCCTGGGCCCGGACGTGAATCCGCTGTGCGCGCGCTTAACGGCTGCGGGTACAAGATCACAAACATCACTGATGTGACGCCGATTCCCCATAACGGTTGTCGTCCGCCCAAGAAGCGCCGCGTCTAACACAGGAGACAGTGAAATATGGCTCGTTATATAGGCCCGAAGTGCAAGCTGTCTCGTCGTGAAGGGACAGATCTTTTTCTGAAGAGCGGCGTACGCGCGCTCGATTCGAAGTGCAAAATCGAGACTCCGCCAGGTATGCACGGCGCGCGTCGCGGTCGTCTGTCCGAGTACGGCGTACAGCTTCGTGAAAAACAGAAAGTTCGTCGTATTTACGGGGTGCTTGAGAAACAGTTCCGTAACTACTACAAAGAGGCTGCCCGTCTGAAGGGTGCAACCGGTGAAAACCTGCTGCAACTTCTGGAAGGCCGTCTGGATAACGTTGTATATCGTATGGGTTTTGGTTCTACCCGTGCGGAAGCTCGTCAGCTCGTCTCTCATAAGGCGGTCCTGGTGAATGATAAGTCGGTCAACATTGCCTCTTATCAGGTCAAGCCAGGCGACGTTGTGAGCGTGCGTGAAAAAGCAAAGAATCAGCTGCGTGTTAAAGGCGCACTGGATCTCGCTGCAAGCCGCGCACCGGTAAGCTGGGTAGAGGTTGACGCCAACAAGATGTCCGGCGTTTACAAGTCAGTTCCTGAGCGTACTGAACTGCCTGCCGACATCAACGAGAACCTCATCGTCGAGCTTTACTCCAAGTAAAGCCCAGTTAGCAACGATAGCAGATAGGGGCGTCTATGCAGCGTTCAGTACATGAGTTATTGACACCTCGTACCATTGACGTGAAAGAATCCGGCGCGAACCGCGCCAAGGTCGTGCTGGAGCCGCTTGAGCGCGGTTTCGGTCACACCTTGGGCAGCGCGCTGCGCCGGATTCTCTTGTCCTCGATGCCAGGCTGCGCCATTACTGAAGCGCAGATCGACGGTGTCCTGCACGAGTACAGCGCCATTGAAGGTGTCCAGGAAGACGTTATCGAGATTCTTCTGAATCTCAAGGGCGTTGCCGTGAAAATGAATGGCCGGGATGATGCTGAGCTGACACTCAGCAAGAAAGGCCCGGGCGTTGTGACAGCTGGCGATATCAAGCTGGACCACGATGTCGAAATTGCCAATCCGGATCACGTAATCTGTCACCTCAGCGAAAACGGTGAGGTGAACATGCGTTTGCGTGTGGCTCGCGGTCGCGGTTATGAGCCGGCCGATCAGCGTGGTCTGGACGAAGACGAAACTCGTGCCATCGGACGCTTGCAGCTTGATGCCACGTTCAGCCCGGTTCGCCGCGTAGCTTATGCGGTAGAAAGCGCCCGGGTTGAGCAGCGTACGGATCTGGACAAGCTGGTGATTGACCTGGAGAGCAATGGCACGATTGACCCGGAAGAAGCAATTCGCCGGGCCGCGACCATCCTCCAGCAGCAACTGGCCGTGTTCGTGGATCTGGATCATGAGAAAGAGCCTGAGCGCGTAGAGGAAGAGGAAGAAGTTGATCCGATTCTGCTGCGTCCGGTTGATGATCTGGAACTGACTGTGCGTTCAGCTAACTGCTTGAAGGCTGAAAATATTTACTATATCGGCGATCTGATTCAGCGCACTGAAGTGGAGCTGCTGAAGACGCCTAACCTTGGCAAGAAGTCGCTTACCGAGATCAAGGACGTTCTGGCGTCTCGTGGTCTGTCTCTGGGTATGCGTCTTGATAACTGGCCGCCGGCAAGCCTTCGTGGTGATGACCGGGTTCTGGGCGGTTAATCGCCGATTAGTTTAAGGTAAGGAATCAGAGCAATGCGTCATCGTAAGAGTGGTCGTAAGTTCAACAGGACCAGCTCCCATCGTAAGGCCATGTTTAGTAACATGTCTGCGTCGCTGGTTGAGCACGAGCTGATCAAAACGACGCTCCCGAAAGCCAAAGAGCTGCGTCGGGTAGCAGAGCCGTTGATCACGCTCGCAAAGAATGATTCGGTTGCAAATCGTCGTTTGGCGTTCTCACGCCTGCGTAACGATGCTGTCGTAGCCAAGCTCTTTGATGAGCTGGGCCCGCGTTACAGCGAGCGTCCGGGTGGATACCTTCGTATTCTGAAGTGCGGTTACCGTGCTGGCGACAATGCCCCGATGGCATTCGTCGAGCTGGTTGGCCGTCCGGTAGATATCGAAGCAGAAGAGATGGACGACGACGAAGAGTAAAATCTTCCGAAGTGTCTATAAAAAAGCCGGGCCCCGAAAGGTTCCCGGCTTTTTTGTGTCTGGAGAAAAGGGCGTTGCCCTATTTCTCCAGTATCGGTTTTAGATAGTAGCCAGTATGCGAGGCCTCAATTTGAGCGACGTCTTCAGGCGTGCCTTCCGCAATTATCTCGCCACCACCGGAACCGCCTTCCGGCCCCAGGTCGATAATCCAGTCGGCGGTTTTAATCACATCCAGGTTGTGCTCAATCACGACCACGGTGTTGCCATGATCCCGCAGGCGTTGCAGCACAGTGAGCAGTTGCTGGATGTCATAGAAGTGCAGGCCGGTGGTCGGCTCGTCCAGGATGTAGAGTGTCTTGCCGGTGTCCCGCTTGGACAGTTCCTTCGCCAGCTTCACCCGCTGGGCTTCGCCGCCCGAGAGTGTCACGGCGCTCTGGCCGAGACGAATGTAGGAAAGGCCCACATCCATCAGCATTTGTAGCTTGCGGGCCAGGAATGGGACGGCGTCGAAGAACTCCCTGCCTTCCTCTACGGTCATATCCAGCACTTCGTGGATGTTCTTGCCTTTGTAGCGCACTTCCAGGGTTTCCCGGTTATAGCGTTTGCCTTTGCAGACGTCGCATGGCACATAAATGTCCGGTAGGAAGTGCATTTCCACTTTGATCACGCCGTCGCCCTGACAGGCTTCGCAGCGCCCGCCTTTGACGTTGAAAGAGAATCGTCCGGGTTTGTAGCCACGGGATCTTGCCTCCTGGGTACCGGCGAAGAGCTCACGGATCGGGGTGAACAGGCCGGTATAAGTGGCCGGGTTGGATCGCGGTGTCCGGCCAATCGGGCTCTGGTCAATGTCGATGACCTTGTCCAGATGGTCCAGTCCCTTCAGGTTGTTATAGGGGGCGTGGTTCAGCGTTGTCGCTTTGTTGAGTTTTGCCGCTGCCACGGGGTAGAGGGTGCTGTTGATCAACGTGGACTTACCCGAACCGGACACACCAGTCACGCAGGTCATGATCCCGAGCGGGAGCTTCAGGGTAACGTCCTGAAGGTTGTTGCCGGTGGCGCCTGAGAGCACCAGCTGTTTTCCGGAGCCCTTGTTGCGTTTGTCAGGTATGGCGATCTCCTTTTCGCCGCTCAGATACTGTCCTGTGAGGGAGTCGGGGTTGGCAATGATTTCCGCCGGTGTCCCTTTGGCCACGATGTGGCCCCCGTGAATACCGGCGCCGGGGCCGATGTCGATCACGTAGTCGGCCGCGCGGATGGCATCTTCATCATGCTCTACCACAATCACCGTATTGCCCAGATCCCGCAGGTGGGTGAGGGTGGACAGCAGGCGGTCGTTGTCCCGCTGGTGCAGGCCGATGGATGGCTCGTCCAGTATGTACATGACGCCCACCAGCCCGGCACCAATCTGGCTGGCCAGGCGAATACGCTGCGCCTCGCCGCCGGACAGGGTATCGGCACTACGTTCCAGGGTGAGGTATTGCAGGCCGACATTGACCAGGAACTGCAGCCTCTGGCGAACTTCCTTGAGAATCTTCTCGGCAATTTCGCCCCTGCGGCCTGGTAGAGTCAAGTGGGTAAAATATTCATGAGCTTCGCCCACGGGCAGGTGGGCAACATCGGGCAGGTTGCGCTCTTCTATGAACACATTTCGCGCAGCGCTGCGCAGCCTTGAACCGCCACAGGATTTGCAGGGCTGTGTGCTCAGGTTCCGCGCCAGTTCCTCACGGATGCTCTGTGACTCTGTTTCGCGGTAGCGTCGCTCGAGATTGGGAAGAATGCCCTCAAAGGGGTGCGACTTCTCCATGATATGACCGCGGGAATTCACATAACGGAACGGTATTTCTTCGTCACCAGACCCGTGCAGCAGGATTTCCCGGAAATCCTCCGGTAAATCCTCCCAAGGCGTTTCCAGATCCATGTCGTAGTGGTCGGCAACGCTGTTAACCAATTGGAAGTAATACACTGCCCGGCGGTCCCAGCCTTTGATGGCGCCTGCGGCCAGGGTCGCTTCCGGATTCTGGATGATTTTTTCCGGATCGAAGAACTGGCGGACGCCCAGGCCATCACAGGTAGGGCAGGCGCCGGCCGGGTTGTTGAAGGAAAACAGGCGCGGTTCCAACTCGCTCAGGGAATAGCCACACTGGGTGCAGGCGTAGCGCGACGATAAAGTGTGCTCCTCGCCTTCGCCGGTCATGGGGGCAACCAGGGCGATGCCATCGGTCATTTCCAGGGCGGTTTCAAAACTTTCGGCCAGGCGCTGTTCCAGGCCTTCTTTTACCTTGAAGCGGTCAACCACTACATCGATCTGATGCTTCCGTTTTTTATCGAGCGTGGGGATGTCGTCAATATCATACACCGTGCCGTCCACTCGCAGGCGGATAAAGCCCTGGCTGCGCATGGTGTCGATGACCTGAAGGTGCTCGCCCTTGCGGTCCCGGATAACCGGGGCCAGGATCATCAACTTGCTGCCTTCGGGCATGGCCAGTACCTGATCCACCATCTGGCTGACCGTCTGCGCCTCCAGTGGCTGGCCGTGCTCCGGGCAGCGGGGCTCGCCGGCGCGTGCAAACAGCAGGCGCAGATAGTCGTAAATCTCGGTAATGGTGCCGACGGTGGATCGTGGGTTGTGGGAGGTCGACTTCTGCTCGATAGAAATCGCCGGCGACAAGCCTTCAATGTGATCCACATCCGGCTTTTCCATCATAGACAGGAATTGCCGGGCGTAGGTGGACAGGGATTCCACGTACCGGCGCTGGCCTTCGGCATACAGCGTATCAAACGCCAGGGATGATTTGCCGGATCCGGACAGGCCGGTGATCACAATCAGCTTGTCCCTTGGCATATCCAGGTCGAAATTTTTCAGGTTGTGGGTGCGGGCACCCTTGATCTGGATATGGTCCATAAAACCTCGCTTGGATAAAAACGGTAATTATATCGTGTTCGGCCGGTGTCGGCGAAACCGATGTTGTCTGTTCTGGCTATGGCCGGGGAGGAGTCCCGAACGCCGGACGCTTCTGATACAATGCGCGACCGCTTCACTCACTCATTCCGGCACGGGGCAAGATGAACGCGCTTGAAAAACGCTCAGTAACAGCGCTCGCTTCGGTATACGCCATGCGTATGCTCGGCCTGTTTATGGTAATGCCGGTATTTGTGCTGCTTGGCAGTGACCTGCAGGGCGCCACGCCGTTGCTGATTGGCTTGGCTATCGGTGCTTATGGACTCAGCCAGGCTTTGCTGCAGGTACCTTTCGGATTGCTGTCAGACCGGGTGGGTCGCAAGCGGATGATCTACATCGGCCTTGTGCTGTTTGCCGCGGGCAGTTTGCTGGCTGCAGCTAACGACTCCATATACGTAGTTATCGCCGGACGGATTCTTCAGGGCTCCGGGGCGATTGCCAGCGTGCTGATGGCATTGCTCAGTGACCTGACCCGGGAAGAGCATCGCACCAAGGCGATGGCCACCGTAGGCATTTCCATTGGTTTGTCGTTTTCCGTGTCGCTGGTGCTCGGGCCGATGCTCGGCGCTATCTGGGGCTTGTCCGGCATCTTTTACGTCACCGGCGTCCTGGCGCTGGTTGCTCTGGTGGTGGTCGCTAAAGTGGTGCCCACGCCCCACGACCACAAAACCAGCGCCGACACGCATCCTGCCCGGGAAATGCTTGGCCAGGTGCTCAGGGATGGCCGCTTGCTGCGCCTGGATTTCGGCATTTTTGCGCTACACTTCGTGCTTACGGCCTTGTTCCTGGTTTTTCCGACCATGTTGCAGGACAACTTAGGCCTGGTCGCGACCTCACACTGGTGGTTCTACCTGACGGTAATGCTCACATCTTTCTTCGCCATGGTGCCTTTTATCATCATCGGTGAGAAAAAGCGGAAAATGAAACCAGTACTGTGTGGCGCTATTGCCTTGCTGGCCATTTCCACCATGAGCTTGACCGGGGTCGAGACAAGTCTGTGGGCTGCCTGGGGTGTGTTGTTCCTGTTTTTCATGGCTTTCAATCTGCTTGAAGCCAGCCTGCCTTCATTGATCAGCAAAGAAGCGCCGGCAGCCAGCAAGGGCACGGCCATGGGCGTGTATTCCACCTCTCAGTTCTCCGGGGCATTTCTGGGTGGTGCGCTGGGCGGGCTGTTGTTGCAGTCGGCTGGCCTGGACGGCGTGCTCTGGTTAATGGCAGCGAGCCTTGTGGTCTGGTTGCTGGTTGCGCTGACCATGCCGGCCCCGATGTATACCTCCAGTCTGACGGTTCAGCTACAAAGCGTGCTGTCCACCAGTTTTGACGACATGGACCAGCACCTGCGGGATCTGCCCGGCGTGAAGGACGTGGTGATTGTTGAAGATGCCTCTGTGGCGTATCTGAAAATTGACCGGAAACATTTTAACGAAGATCAGCTTGCCCACCTGGAATTTGTGCGGCAGGGCAATAACACTTAAACTCAGAATGCGTGCATGGACAGCAGGCATTTGGCAAAAAATATCAGGAGCAGAAAATGGCACGAGGCGTAAACAAGGTAATTCTCATCGGCAATCTGGGGCAGGATCCGGAAACCCGCTACACCCCGAACGGGAACGCGGTTGTCAATCTCAATCTCGCTACCGATGAAAGCTACAAGGATCGTCAATCGGGGCAGTTGGTGCCGAAAACCGAATGGCACCGCATTGTCATGTTCGGCAAGATTGCTGAAATCGCGGGCCAGTATCTGCGCAAGGGCTCAAAAGTTTACATTGAAGGTAAGCTGCAAACCCGTAAATGGCAGGGGCAGGACGGCCAGGACCGTTACACCACCGAAGTAGTTGTTGATATCAACGGCCAGATGCAAATGCTGGACAGCCGTGGTGGCAGTGAAGGTGGAATGAATCAGGGCCAGCCGCAGGGGCGTCCGCAGAACCAGCAATACAACCAGCCGGCGCAGCAACAAGGCCAGCAGCCAGCCCAGCAGCCCCAGTCCGGTGGTTATGCAGGAGGCCAGCAGGGTCAGCAACAAGGCGGCAGCATGCCGGAACCGGTTGACGATTTCGACGATGACATTCCGTTCTAGGAAGCTCGTCATCAGCTGTTCTCAAAAGCCCGTGCTTTGCGCGGGCTTTTTTGTAACGGCTGTGCAAAATTCTGTGAAATCCGTCATGAAACGTAGAGTTGGGCAGAGTGTTTAAACTATCATGTAAGCTCATGTAAAAACTGGCGGATTTTCAAGCACTGCCCACTTCGTTTTGTCTGGCCACAGAACCCACAAAAGCCCAAGGAAGTCATGGCCCTGATCTCTGGTATCAAGCCCATACAACGATTGTTCCGACGCGGTTCGTCTGTGTCTCGTCTGTGTCTGGAAGTGCGACCTGATGGTATTGCCTGGGCCGCGTCTCCGGGTACCGCCACTCAGAAGACCGGTTTTGCCGAATGTCTTCCCGCCAGGCGCAAGCAAACCCTTGATGAGCTTGTTTCTGCTCATGGCTGGGAGGATGCACCCACCGTTCTGGTTCTGCCGATTGATCAATATCAGGTATTTCAGGTGGAACGGCCCGAAGGCGTGGATGATGCCGAGCTTGCCGATGCGTTGAAATGGAAGCTCAAGGATTTTCTGGATTTCAGCCCCACCGAAGCCGTTTCCGACGTTTTCGCTTTCCCGGAAGATGCCACCCGCGGCCGCGGCCCGTTGGTAAACCTGGTAGCGGCGCGCAAGTCTCTGGTTCAGGAACTCGTTAACCTCGTTAACGACGCCGGCCTTAAACTTCAGAAGATTGATATTGCCGAACTGGCGTTACGCAACTTCGCCGCCGGCCTCGATACCGGGAATGTAGGGGTGGCGGTGGTTCACCTCCGGGATCGTTACGGCCAGATGGTCGTCTGTCGGGGAGAAACTCTGTACCTGTCGCGCCGCCTGGAATTGTCCTATGACGACCTTCAGGATGCCTCCAAACAGGAAGAGGCCGTGCAGTCGCTGGCGCTGGAAATGCAGCGTTCCATGGATTACTTCGAGAGCCAGTTGGGCCAGGCGCCACCCTCCAGTATTCGCCTGGTGGCGCGAGATTCTGTATTGCCGCTCACTTCCATGCTGGGCTCTTATATGGCCGTGGGCGTTGAGGCGCCAGACTGGTCCGTGTTTGCCATGAATGAAGACCTGGATTCCCGCTGTCTGCCGGCCTGGAGCGCCGGGTTGAATTTCTCTTCCGGGAGGCGCAACGCATGAGGCAGCAGGTTAACCTCTATACCGCCGAACTGCGCCCCCGCAAACAGCGCCTTAACGCCCGCTCTGCATTGTTGCTTGCCGCATTGGTTGTCGTGGTTGTATTGGCGTTCATGGCATTTGGCCAGTGGCAGGTTCAGAAGCTGGAGCAGCGAGCCAGCCAGATTGAACGACAAAACAGCCAGTTACAGCAGGCGGTCGATGCCATGGCGGCTCAAGTTGAGGCCCGTAAACCCGATCCTGAACTGGAAAAGGCGCTGGAGCGGGTAACGCAAACTATTTCCCGCCGACAGCGTTTGCTGGAGCGGGTAGATAGCCTCGCCAACAACAACCACTCCGGCTTTTCCAGCCGTATGTCGGCACTGGCCCGGCAGATTCCCGACGAACTCTGGCTGACTACCGTCACTCTCGAATCCCTGCCTGCCCGGCTTGGCCTGAAGGGCCGCACCCGGGCGCCTGAGCGTGTGCCATTGTATCTGGAGCAGTTGGGCGAGGAGCCCATCTTCGCCGGGCAGACGTTCCGTGACTTCCAACTGAACCGGCCGGATGAAAACGATGAAGCGGCCGGTGACTGGGTGGAATTCCGCGTCGCCACCGAGCCGGGCGAGGAGGCTTCCAATGAATAAGCTCCAGCAAGGATTCGAAACCGGTTCTGCCTGGTACAACGACCGCCCGGTGCGTGAACGCGCATTGATTGCCGTGACAACCTGTGTGCTGTTGTTTGTGATTGGCTGGGAGTTGCTGGTGGCTCCGGCCCTGGCTGAAAGGCAGCAACTGGACAATCGCATTCAGACGCTGTCGTCCACCCGTGATAGCCTGCTGAGTGAACAGCAAACACTGGACAGCCAACTGGCCAATGACCCATCCGCAGAGTTGCGCGAGCGTCTGCAGGTTCGCAAGGACCGCCTGGCGCGCCTCGACCAGCAAATCAGCGAAACCACCGGCCAGTTGATCGCCCCACGTGATATGGTCGCCCTGCTCAGAAACATGCTGACGGCACAGCAGGAGCTGAGTCTTGAGTCATTGGTGTTGCGTACGCCAGAGCCAGTTTATGAAGGCGATCCGCAGTCCGACGCGGAAGATAACGAAAACGGGAATAAACCCGAGCCACTGCTTTATGCTCACGACGTAGAACTCACGGTTTCCGGGGGCTATCTGGATGTGCTCAATTATCTGGAAACACTGGAAGCCATGGATGACCGCCTGGGCTGGTTGCGATTGAGCTATGAGGCCGGCGCCTGGCCGGAAGGCGAGGCCAGTATCCGTGTCAGAACCCTGAGCCTAGAAGCCGCCTGGCTGGGAGTGTGATGTGTTTATAAAGCGCTGCGTTTCAAGCTTGCTAGCGGCGGCCCTGATGACCAGTGCCTCTGCCTGGGCCTTGCAGGATCCTACCCGGCCTCCTGACGCCAGGGCGCCGGATAAGCAGACTGCGCCGGTCAGGAATCTGGAGCTGGGTTCCATCCTGCTGGGCAGCGAACGGCGTATTGCCATTATTGAAGGCGTGGCCCTGCAGGAAGGGGAAAGCCACAATGGCATCCGGGTACAACGCATCTACCGGGACAAGGTGGAAATTATGGATCAGGGCCGGTTCAGGGTGCTCTATCCTGAAACCCTCCCGCAGGTGCGGAGAAGCCAATGAGAGACAAACGGACCATGATGACAACAATCAGACCTCTGGTAGCTGTATTGCTCGGGCTTTCCCTGGCCGCTTGCAGCAACAATCCGATGATGCGAACCACCGCTGCCACCTCCACCGACGTGGCCGACCAGATTGACAAGGCGATGGAGGAAGCTGAGCGGCAGGCGCTGGTTGAAAGTGCTGAAGAGGCCAGCGATTCAGCGGCATCTGCAGATATCAGTAGTCAGTTGTTGCCATCTCTGGAGAACCGTAATCGTCAGGAAGAGCGCTTCGATGTGAACGCCTCCGGCATTCCCGCTGCCAGTTTTTTCGAGGCCCTGGTTGAAGGTACCCGCTACAACGTGGTGGTTCGTCCGGATGTTGATACCGCTATTAACCTTCGCCTGAACGATGTCACCGTTCCTGAAGTGATGGATATTGCCTCAGACCTGTACGGCCTGGATATTCGCAAAAACGGCCGCCTGTATCGGGTGGGTACCGATGAAGTACAAACCCGTCTGTTCCCCATTGATTACCTGCTTTTCAAACGCCGGGGTAACTCTGACACCAGGGTAAGTTCAGGGCAGGTGAGCGGCTCGGGAGGCGGCGGAAACTCCGACACAGGGGGCGGTTCTGGCGAGTCGCGCAATCTGGTGGGCACTGCTATCTCGACAGAGACCGAGTCTGACTTCTGGCAGGATATTAGCCGTTCACTGGAAATGATCGTCTCAGGGAACGAAGGCCAGGTAGTGGTGAATGCGGGAGCCGGTCTGGTAATGGTGCGTGCCGACTCCGCCAGGCTGGACATTATAGAAGACTATTTGCGTCGCACCGAGCTGATCATGCAGCGACAGGTGGTACTGGAAGCAAAAATTCTGGAAGTGGCTCTGAATGAAAGCTACCAGCAAGGCATCGAGTGGGCGGATTTACAGCAAACTTCGGCCAGCTCTACCCGACTAGCCAATGAGCTGGCGGGTCAGGCTATTCGCGCCGGCGATATCGGCGGCTTGTTCTCAGCGACGATAACCGAGGGTAATTTCAGCGCTGTCATTGAGCTGCTGGGCGAGCAGGGCAACGTGCAAATTCTTTCCAGCCCGCGGATCTCCACCACTAACAATCAGAAAGCCGTGATCAAGGTTGGTACCGATGAATTCTTCGTGACCGATATCGACTTTGATGACGACAGCACCGCCGGCACTACCACGGAAAGTACGTCAACCTCTGTTGAACTGACACCGTTTTTCTCCGGCATATCGCTGGACGTAACGCCACAGATCTCCGAAGAGGGCACCATTACCCTGCACGTGCATCCGGCGGTCAGCGAAGTGGAGGATCAACAGAAGCTGATCACTGTTGGGGAGCGTGACGTTACTCTGCCATTGGCCCGCAGCACCGTGCGTGAAACCGACAGCGTGATTCGCGCCGAAAGCGGCCAGATTGTAGTGATCGGTGGCCTCATCCAGAATCGCAGTGAAGATCGCAATGCGGCTGTTCCTTTTTTCAGCGACATCCCGCTGCTGGGCGAATTGTTCAAGCAACGTAACTTCCAGAGTCTCAAGAGTGAGCTGGTCATTCTGCTGCGTCCGATCGTGGCTGACCCCGCCCGCATGCAGGCGGATGTCAAAGCCAGCCGTGAACGCATGGGTGTGCTGCGTGAATTGCTG
>Ga0306868_1000554_pt1 | contig 23636 bp, 9 predicted proteins | sample AntRauTorckE6832_FD_190411 | JGI IMG/M metagenome (GOLD analysis project Ga0306868, IMG submission 190411) | Saline lake microbial communities from Rauer Islands, Antarctica - Metagenome Torckler E6 #832 (v2) (version 2) | ecosystem: Environmental > Aquatic > Non-marine Saline and Alkaline >... | reverse complement strand
TTCTTTATCTCTTTCAATTATAGCCTTCAATATCCCCCTATGCTCACGCAAAGCCTGTTCCTGCCTTCCTTCAATTTGGGTCAAGTAATTTCGCATAATGTAAGTATATTTTTGATATTCTTTACTAATATTTTGTATTAGTTTATTTCCACTTACCTCAAAGATCTTCTGATGAAAATTAGTATTCATTGATATTATTTCTTCTTTATCACTATTATCATATTCTAGGGCTTTTTCAACCCTGTCGAGATAATTCTTTAATTCTTTTATTTCTTCTTCGCTAATATTTTCAATAGCCTTAATTACCGCCAGCTCATTCAAAATATTCTTAATTTCGCTCCAATCTTTAATATCTTCTTCAGTAATCTCAACTACCCTTACTCCACCACTATCCATCGATTCGAGATATCCTTCACTTTCAAGTGAACGAATTGCCTCTCTTATAGGAGTCCGACTAATTCCTAAATCCTTAGCTAAACGAGATTCGATAATTCTTTCTCCTGGTTTCAATTCTCCACTGATAATTGCTTCTTTTACCATATCATAAATTTTTTCACGCAATAAGGTTTTTCGTCCAATTTTTTGAAAGCCCACATTCATAACTCCTTCTTTATGTATTATGTATTATGTATTTTTTATGGTTTAGACTATAATAAATATTATAAAAAAATTGTATCCTGTATACATCCACTAATATATATATTAACAAAAATCTTAATATTCCTTTAAATAATTTTATTTTTTAAAAAAATATATCTATATTCGTGTAAGTATAGTCACTTATAACCAAAATCACTCCCAATATTATTGAAAATCTAATTTAAAATCAGAAAAATTATCTATTCTTACTAGTTAATATATACATAGGTATCTACAAATATGTTAATGAAGAAATCAAGTTACTTCACCTCCATAAAATCAAATAATTTCTTGGGGATTATCCAAATACTCCTGTAATTTCTTAAAATATAACCCTACATGTTTTCCATCCATTAGGCCATGATGAACCTGGACTGAAAAAGGTAACTTAAGCGTTTCATTTTGTTCATAATATTTTCCCCAGGACAGCCTTGGTACAGAATCAACAGGCTTGATATTTATGGGATGAGAAATACTTTTAAAAGAAACCCAGGGAATACTGGTAATGTATATCTTATCATCCCGATACTCCTTATCAGCCACTATCGGCTTATCTTCAACTCCCTCTATTGCTTAATCTACGTTTTCCATAGATTCATTAAAATCTTTCTCATAAGTAGCCTCACAAAAGCTAAAAACTTCCTGATTAGTCATCACCTTGACATCCTCCCCGCCCGTTTGCAAAGCTCACGAACGAGGATTCCTTAAAGAAACTTACGAGGTTGTCTGCTGATTAAATGCCAATCCATTTCTGGTAGGCAAGTTCACTGAAACTTTTTTTAATAACGCATTGATAGTTTCAGTATTAGGTCATCGAGACCGTCATGACGCAAACTTTAGGCTGTGCCATCAGCCCTCCTAAGATATGGATATACCAACTTAGGCACTTAGACTATTACCATCTAAGCAGATTGTTGTTCTAAATATTTATTAGCTATATTTCTACTTGCATTTAAATCAGCGTGAATATGATTACCACACTCACAAAAATATAAATTAGCTTTACGATTAGATTTCTTTATTTTATTGCATTTAGAACAACTCTGGGAGGTATATTTAGGATTAATATATTCTACCTTAATCCCAGCTAATTCAGCTTTATATTCAATAAAATGCTGCAATTGATAGAAAGTCCAGCTATGAAGGTTTCTATCTGCTCTATTAAGACTTTTAGCAGTATTTCGGATATTTTCTAGATTCTCCATAATTATAGTACCAACCTGCTCTTGCACAGCAAGATTAATAAGTTGACTACTAATTTTATGGTTTAAATCTGTCATCCATCTCTGCTCTTTGTCATTAATAGTTTTAATAACATCAATTTTTTTAGCTTGAGCCAGTTTTCTTCTTAATGAACGATACTTTTTACGGATAAAACCTGCTTGGTTACCATTGTGGAATTGACGATTAATCTCTTTTCCTTGAGGAGTTTTAACACTACCAACAGCTAATTGTCTTAATCCTATATCAATTCCCATTACATTTAAATCTTTGGTTTCCTTATTTTCAATTTTAATTGTTACAGCAAAGTACCATTTTCCTTTTTTATAAAACAGACTAGCTTTACCTAGTTTCCAACCACTTTCGATATATTGCTGCAACTCTTTAAATCGTTTCGTCTGCTTAACGGGGAAAGCAAATCGTTCACATTTATTAGTATAGAGGGTATGGAGATTATGTGATCATCAATATAATAATTTTGATTATTGTAACAAATTGGTTGATTATCCTTAAACTCTATGTTATCTTTATCAGAATCAGATTTTAAAAACAACTTGTAGAGTGCTTTAACTTCTCTAATGTTCTGATTCTTAACAGCAGAAGGTAAATCTATCTCTTTAAAATCAGAAGAACTTAACTTGAATTTACCTGCTTTAAGTTTGTCAGAGATAGTTCGACGATTTTTAACTACTTCTGCAATATTATTTAGGAATATATTTTCCTTTCTTTTAGTTGGTTTAAGCAACTCTAAAACATAAGTTAATTGCATATCTGTCACCTTTGATTTTGGATATTTACTTAGCTTACAGAACTAGTAGTATCTTAAAATAAGCATTGATCTATATTAACAAATCTTATATATATAATATCAAAAAAAAGAGGTACAAACAAGAAATATAAGGTATTAATATAAAATATTACCATTTATATTAAAACAGCCGATTCATCCCCGCCCTTTTACAAGAACAAGGCTTTCTCGGCTGAATTCGGTAATAAAAACACCAACCTCTATCCGTGACTACAGAATAATAAAAAGCTTTATAAAAAGAAAACTTGGTCTATTAAGTTCTAATAAAGAAAGATTTAAAGATCTACATAACCTATTAAAATGGAATCATCAGTATGATAAAAAAAATATGATTAAAAATGATAATATATGTTGTTTTGATTTTTCAGAAGAAATTTTAAATGAATTGAATAAATAAATAATTTTAAAAGTATATTAATTTTTCAAAAGTAATCATCGCTCTATTATTATGGTTTAAAGCTGATGTAATTTCAAATAATATAATAAAAAAAGATGATAAACTTCCTTTTAAAATAGATGATTACAAGAAGGTACGGATTACAGCATTTTCAGTAATTGGTATAATACTCCTTTCAATAACAATACCTAATTTGTTTTGTCACCTCTTTGAATATCTAAGTTACCCAAGTTGTCCTTTATTTAATTATTTACCACAACCGATAGCTGAACTAATAAAAATAATTATTGGAGGATGGTTACTATATGATTCTGAAAATTTTGCAAATAGAATTCAACCCAAATAATATTTTTTGATTAATAGAAAATCAACTATATATAAGTTGTATTAAATCAGGAGGCACAAAATGGTAGATAATATATTACAAGAAAAATATTATAGTGTATATGATAAAAAGATTTACTGCAAATTTAATAATAATCATAATTCACCAACCGTATTATTTGAAGCCGGATTAGGTGATACAAGTAAAACATTTGAAAATATGCAAAATGAACTTTCAAAAAACTACTCTACACTTTCATATGATAGAGTTGGACTTGGAAAAAGTGCTGGTGAAATTAATGTTAAGAGTGGAATAGAATTACTATTGTTTTTTAATAAACTATTACAAAAAGTCCCTATTATACCCCCATTTATTCTAGTGGCTCATTCCTTTGGAAGTTTAATATCTAGACTATTTGCCAGTATAAATAAAAATCCTGATATAGTAAAAGGAATTGTTTTAATAGATCTTGCTGTAGAATACAAGGAAAAACATTTTTTAAATATATTAAATAATAAACTAAAAAATAAAACGGAGCAATATTTTAAAAATCCAGAATTGAACAGTGAAAAAATTGATAAAATAAAAACTTATCAAGAGATTGTTAAGTATAAAAGAAAATTCAAATTTCCAGTAACAGTAATAAGTAGAGGATTACCTGATTGCTATGGTAATAAATGGCCTGAAAAGGATATGTTAGAGCTGGAACATCAGCTACAATATGGTTTAAATGATTTATCTGATGATTTTAAAATAATTACTGCAAAAAGAAGTGGACATTACATTCATTTAGATCAACCAGAATTGGTGATAAAAGAGATTAAAAATTTAATAGCAAAAATTAAATAAGAACTGTTTATTAAATTATTGAAAATGAACTATTAAGGAGGATTTTATGAGAGTAGTTGTAAACAATTATGATCCAAAGTGGATAAAAATGTATGAAAAAGAGGCGGAATTAATAAAAGATATATTTAAAGAAGAACTTATAGAGATTCATCATATTGGTAGTACTTCTGTTAAAGGATTAAAAGCAAAACCTATAATAGATATTATGCCATTAGTTGATGTCATAAAAAACATTGATAAGTTTAATGAAGAAATGATTAAGATAGGCTATGAACCAATGGGTGAATATGGCATTTCTAAAAGAAGATACTTTAGAAAGGGTAAAGAGGGTAGATCTCACCATGTACATGTTTTTGAAAAAGATAGTGCTCAGTCAAAAAGGCATTTAGCTTTTAGGGATTATCTAAGAGAACATAATGAAATAGCAAGGGAATATGGAAATTTAAAAGAAAAATTGGCAGAACAATATCCAAATGATATTGAATCATATATGGATGCTAAAAATGACTTCATAAAAAAGCATGAAGAGCTTGCATTAGATTGATATCAAAAATAAATAATAATCTGTATATTGTTATTTCGACATAATTTAGGAGGAAAATATGGGCGCAATTCTATTAATATTAGCAATTTTAGGATTTATATTTTCTCTATACTTAATGTATAATACTGAACATGGAATACCAGGTATACAAAAGTATGATGAAAATTTTCGATTGCTTGATATGAGATTTAGATATGATAGTAGTGTTATTTATGAATCATTTAATAATATTGGTAATCAAGGAATGAAAGCTTATAAGAAATATTTATTAGTTGATTTATTCTTTATGATTTATTTTTTAATTATCATGGTAGCTATTAGTAATCAAATTTTAACAGAAATATTTTATCAATACTTATTAATAATTTTATCATTTTCAAGAGCAATATTTGATGTAATTGAAAATACAATTATTATAATCTTAATAAATCAATATCCTGATGAAAATATTAGATTAACAACCTTCTGTTCATAGTCAATAATATTTAAATTCATGTCTTTGTATCTTTGGTTAGTTGGAATTATATTTGGATTTATATATATCTTAGTAATTTAATTAACAAATGGAGGTGGCAAGAGTTAGTACTTTAAAGATATCAAAAAAACAAGCAAGACAATTCATATTAACACATCAAGGATTACTAAAAACAAAAGAAACAGCATCAAAAGATTATATTTTAAATTACATAAAAAAGGTTGGCTGTATTCAATATGATCCATTAAATAAAGTTGGAAGAAATCCTCATTTAGTATTACAATCAAGATTTAAAAATTACAAAAAAGATTATTTAAGAGAGTTGTTATATAAAGATAGAAAACTAATTGATGCCTGGGATAAAAACATGTCCATATTTCCAGTTGAAGACTGGCCATATTTTAAAAGAAATAGAGATAAAGCATATAATAAATATCAAAAGAAAAAAGAGTTAGTTGAAAATGTTATTCCTGAAGTTAGAAAAAAAATTAAAAACAAAGGTCCTCTATCATCTATTGATTTAGACTTTGATGAAAAGGTTGATTGGTCCTGGGCTCCTACTAGAGCTGCAAGAGCTGCTTTAGAGAGCATGTATCAATGGGGAGAGTTAATAATAGAGCATAAAGTTGGAACGAGAAAGGTCTATGATTTTACCGATAAATACATATCAGAAAACATACTCAATAAAGAAGATCCTAACCAAAGTCAAGAAGATTATCATAAATGGTATATAAAAAGAAGAATTGGATCTATAGGAATGCTTTGGGATTTATCAGGTAGTGCGTGGTTAGGTATAAAAGATTTAAATAAAAACAAAAGAGTAAAAGCTATTTCAACATTAATTGAACAAGATGAACTATCTGAGGTAAAAATAGAAAAGATAAAACATCCAGTTTATATCAAAATAGAAGAACTTCCTTTATTGAAAGAAATAATTAATGGTGTTGATATTAATTCCAGAGTCAGTTTTATTGCTCCCTTAGATAATATATTATGGGATAGAAAATTCATAAAAAGAGTATTTGATTTTGAATATGTATGGGAAGTATATAAACCAGTTAAAGAAAGAGAATATGGTTACTATGTATTACCAATATTACATAAAGATAAATTCATTGGTAGGTTTGAGCCTGTTTTAGATAAAAAGAAAAAAGAATTGATAGTTAAAAACTGTTGGTGGAAAAACGATATTGATTTTGATAATGAATTAAAAATGTCTTTAAGAACTGCATTTATAGATTTCATGAAATATTTAGATACCAAAAGTATAAAAATTAATAATAATAAAGAACTAAGCTGGTTAGAAGATATTAATAATTAATCAAACTACAATAAAAGTAGAAGATTAGTGATAAAACAAAACAAGATAATATCATTTTTAATAATAACATCCGCTTTGATGTATATTCCAAGTATTAGCACAATAGTATTATTAAATAATGAGGTTTTGACTTTTTCAAATCCTATTATTCAAATACTACAGATTATTGCAGGAGGATCTCCTACAATAACTGGCTTTTACTTCATTTTTTAAGTCTATGATAAAAACAAAAAGAAAAAATTTTATCCAGGTTACTTTTGTTTAAAGACCTATTTGGTGAGGATATGTTATTGTTTTACCTTTTATAGTAATGATAATTTTACATTTATTATTTTATCAATATTTAAGTCATAACTCATTTGAATCAAGTATTTGGATGAGTTTTCATTTAATACCTTTATTTAGCATATTTGCTGGTGGGTTCGAAGAAATTAGTTGGAGAGGTGTATTATTTGATGAAATGCAAGATAGATTTTCAATTATTAAAACAACATTAATAATCTGGGCATTATGGCATCTACCTCTGCTTTTTATTGATCAACTTGCCTTTAGTGAAAATTTTTTTGTATACCTACTTTCAACTATCATGTTTTCAGGGTTTTTAGTTTTTTTAATACTTAAAACAAAAAGTATTCTTTTAGTAATAATCATGCATGCTTCAATGAATTCAACATCATATTTTGGTGAATTGATACCTGCTAATCAATTTATAGTTATTTATATAGGATTAATAGTAATGATTTTAATTAGCTTTTTTATGATTTATAAAATCAAACCGAAGACTAGATTGAAAAATGAAAATCAAATAAGATTAAGAGGATATCAACTGGTAATAAATGATTATGTATAATTATTTAGGAAAAACTATACTTTTTTGCCAAAAACTATACTAAAAGGTTATATATATTATTTATATTTAAAGATATAATATAGATATAATGGTATAAGTGTAGGTAGGCAAAAATAGGGGGAAAATTATGCATAAAAAGATATTACCAGTTTTTTTAGTTATAACGATTTTAACTCAGCTTGTTTTCGGTACATATGTAACTGCATTTGCTAATGATATTAAAATTGATGGTAGCACTAAAACTCATATTAATTATGAAACTAATAATGTAACAAATATAAGTACAGAAACTGTAAAAAACAATAATGCCTTTAATTCTTTCAAAGTATTTGATGTTAGTCAAAATAATATTGTTAATCTCTTTTTGCCCGAAAATACAGAAAATTTAATCAATTTAGTACATAATCAAGCTTCATATATTGATGGAACCTTGAATTCGATAAAAAACAATCAAATTGGTGGAAATGTGTATTTTTTAAATCCTCATGGGATAATGATAGGTGCTGAAGGGATAATAAATGTAGGATCCCTAACAGCAGTTACTCCTACCCCTACCTTTATGAATTCAGTATTTGATTCTCCTAATGTTCCTTCCATGACGGCAGTTAATACTATTATGAATGGTAGTCTGCCTATTAACAGTTCAGGACTAATAAGTATTTCAGGAAAAGTTAATGCAATTAAAGATATAGAACTTAATTCAGCTAATGTAACAGTTACTAGTGATTATAATCATCAAGGAGAAGTTGTTGCAGGAGCAGACTATTCAAATATAAATGGTAAAAATAATGATAGAGTTCATTTTTCAGACGTTGTAAATGTAAGAAATCTAAAAACCGCTAATAATATATCGGTTGAAAATGGAAATATAAGAATTACAGCTCAAAATAACTTTACTAATCAGGGAAATATAAGTGCAGACGGAAGTAGTAATGTTAATGCTGGAAATATAGATATTGATACAGGTAATGACATAAACTTAAAAGAAGGATCAATAATCTCTGCAAAAGGTCAGGGTGATAATTCATCTGGTGGAAATATAATTATGATAGCAGAGAATGATTCATTTTTTGAAAAAGAAGCAATAGTTGATGCCGGAGCAGATAGTAATGGTGATGGCGGTTTTATAGAACTTAGTGCAAAAGAGGAAGTTAATCTTGCTGGAGGAGAATTTCTTGTTAATTCAACAAATGGTAAGAACGGAAATGTATATATAGATCCAAGTTTGATAAGAATAAATGATAATACAAATTTATATGGTTCACATGTTTGGGAGTCAGATAAGATAATAGTTGAACCAAATGTAGTTGTTTCAGGACAGAATTTAGGTTATAACAATTATTCACATGGAGATGCCTTCGATATTACCTTGAAAGCAGCTCATATTGAACTAAGAGATGGGTCAAAACTATTAGCTAATGCAATTAATTATGATGGCGATAGCTACACTGGTGGAACAATAGAGTTAATAGCTCATATAGAAGCTAATGATATAACTGATGGAGATAATTATCTAACAAAAGCTTCTAGTTCAGTAATAATTGATAATGCAGAAATTAAGGCAGGTAATATAATAATTGATTCAAAGGCTATGGCTCAGTATAGCTGGGATTATCAAGATTCAAATTACCAACTTGTAAGAGATTCATTAACAAATGTAGCCCAGGCAAATGTAGAGACTGATTCTAAAATTACAATAAGTGGTAATTCAAACATAGAGGCTTCAAATAAGCTTGATATAAGATCCTCAACAAATACTACCGCATATATTAACCCTCACAGTGATGATCAAAAAACAATTAAGTCAGTAGCACTTATAAAAGGAGATATCATTTCTAATTCACAAATTTTAATTGGAAATGGTACCATTCTTGCTGCTGATCAATTAAATATAAATTCAATTAATAATACTAATATTGATATAACAGCTACATCTGCTTCTACGGGTTCATCAGATAGTTCATCCAAAGCAGCAGTTGCGTTAATATCAACTGAGGTTCACTCAACTTCAGATATTAATCAAGGTGTTCAAATAAATGCAAATGACTTAACTATTAATGCAGAGAATCAAAATAGTTTTTCTGTGAATGCCTTAGCTTTAGCTCCAAAAGATGCAAAAGCGGGTATAGCAGCAACAATCTTTGATGCTAATACTTCCACTACTGCAGGATATTCGGGAGAATATATAACGGGTGACAATTATAGTTATAATAAGTTAAACAGTATCAATATAAATTCTTTAAATAGCAATATCAAAAATGCTACTTCAGCTGTTACAACTACACTTGCGGAAGATGCTAGTTCAAGCTCAGTTATTGGAAGTGGTAATAAAGCATTGGATACAGTAAACACAAAACTAGGAAACACTTCTAAAATGGATAGTTCTTCACAGGTCGGTCATTTAAGAATGGCCGGTGCAGTAAGCTATGCAGAAAATAATCAGAATGCAATCTCTTATATCGGTGATCAAACTCAAATAGATGCTGCAGGTGAGATAACAGTAGATGCAAAGGTTAAAAATGAGGCATTAGAAAACAGGGCAATAAGTACAGTCCAATCCAAAGATGATAGTGAAACTACAAACTCATATAGCTCTGCAGTAACATATGGAAACTATAAACAGGATGCTCAAGCATTTACTGGTAAAGATACAGTTTTAAAAGGAAATGTTGTTAATATTAACTCAGAAGTAATAAAAGAACGTACTGGTGCTTTAACTGACTGGAGTTCTTTAATTAATATCATAAATAATATAATTAATATTAGTAATGTTAAAAAAGGTGGTCAAATAACTTCATATACAAATGCAGTTGGTAGTGCAGAAAACAGTAGTATAGCTGGTTCAATTACATATATGAACTTTGATAACAGTTCAAAAGCATATACTGATCTAAGGAGTGAGATCTATACACCCGAGTTAAATATAAATGCTTTAAATACCATAAAAGGAATCTATGTTTCGGGTAATTTGAACGGATTAAAAGCAGGTGTAACAGCTAAAAAGGCAGTTGGAGGTTCATATAGTCAGATTAACTATGACAATACTACAAGGGCATATCTTCTAGAAGATACAATAATAAGTGGACGTAATTTAGGAGAAGATACCCCGATTGTTTATCCAAATATAAATATAAGAGCAGAAAATACTACTGACCTAATCTCTATATCACCCACAGCAGGCAAGGGAAGTACTTTTGGTTTTAATGGAACATTTTCATTAGGTAAGGTCAATAATATTACTGAGGCATCAATTAGTAATAAAACCCATCTTGAAACAAACAATATAAATATAGAAGCCAAGAATAATATAAACAATTGGTCTTTAAGTGGTGCTATTAATAGAACTGAGAACAACGGTGTTGGTGCAGGAGTAGCATTAAACGATGTTAATTCAGAAACCAAAGCATTTATCGGTGATAATAGTTATCTGAGATCAGATGAAAAATATATTATTCAATCTGGAGACACCCTTTCAGATATAGCTGACCAATACAATACAACTGTTGAAATCTTAAAAAATGTTAACAATATAGAGGATGAAAACTTAATTCAAGAGGGAGAAGAAATAATAATTGCTTATGATCAGGGTAGTATAAAAACTAAAGAAGTTAACTTAAATGCCAAATCAAAAGGTAATATAGAAACTATTGCAGTAGCCGGGGTAGATAATTCTGAAAATAATAAATATGGAGATAATATAGATAATAACAAGTTAAATGACAGTGATGTAGATGATTATTCCAATCAAACTTCATCAGCAGTTACTGATGCATCTTCAAATGCAAAACCAACAGGAGGTACTAAACCAAGTTTTGGTCTTGGTATTTCAGGCAGTGTAGCATATAACACAAGTAATATAAACACAAAAGCATATTTAGAAAAATCATATCTTGATTTTACTGAATATAATGATAGTAGTATAGATCTAAGAGCAATTAATAATACCGATTTTAAAGCATATAGTGGTAGTGCTTCACTGATGAGAACAAACAAAGATTCAACTGGATTTAAAGTATCAATGGTAGGTAGTTTAGCTGTTAATCAGTTGAACAATAATACAAGAGCATACTTTAATGATTTAAATGTGATAGGTAATGAAAACAGTTCTCTTTATGCTCTATCAGGTGGTGAAGCAAGGGCTGTTGCATTAGGGGCAGCAGTAAAAACAGGTGCAAAACAACCCTCATTAGCTATTGCTGGTTCAGTTTCGATTAACAAAACAAATAATACAACCGAAGCCTATATAACAGGTAGTGAGATTACTACCAATAATCCTAATCAGACTGAAGAAGAAGAGGAAGAAACAGAAAGTAATATCATCACCAACCTTAAAATAACAAGCTATGATAGAACTAAATTAGGAACAGGTGGAGGTTCATTACTTGTTAATAGTAAAGCAGGTGTAGGCACAGCGATTAGCTATAGTGATATAAGTAATGAAACAAATACATATATTAGTAACACAACCGTTCAAGACTATAATAATATCGAACTTAATTCTTTCAATGGATCTAAAATAGCTTCAGGAGCTGCTATGGGAGCAGTTAGTTTTGACAGTGGTTCAATGGGTTTAGCAGGATCATTTGCAATAAATAAGATAATCAATACAACATCGGCTGAAGTAAAAAACAATTCATTATTAAAAGCAAAAGATAAAGTAGATATACAAGCTAAAGAAACGGATAATATTAAAGAGTTAGATGATTTGATTGAACAAAATTATACTGATAATAGTGATGCTCATTATAATTCTTCCCCTTGGAATGATAGAGATCTATCTGACCAGGGTAACAAGATACTATCGGTAGCCGGATTACTTCAAGGTACTGGCAACAATATAGGTGTATCAATGGTCTGGAATGATGTTAAGAACAATATTAATGCATCTGTAAGTAATTCAGTAATTGAAACAAATAATAAAGGACAGGTTAATGTTAAATCACATTCTAATACAGATATAACAGGAATTGCAGTTGGTGCAGGTATATCAACAAACCAGTTTGCTGGAGCAGCATCGGTTGTTATAAATGATATAGCGATAATTAATCAGGCAGATATATATTCAAATAATAATGATTTTATAAGGACAAATAATCTAACAGTTAAAAGTGAAGACGGTTCATATATTGACTCTCTATCTGGACAAGTTACAGCTAGTATAGGTAAAGCAGCTTTAGGTGGAGCTGTTATAAATAATAACTTAGATAATTCAATAAATACTAAAATTGAAGGAATTAATCTAATCTCTAATCATACTTCAATTAATTCTATACAAAGTGGTAAGTTGAGAGGTCTTGCAGTTTCTGGTGCAGGTTCAAGTGGTATTACACTAAATGCATCAGTTATTAATAGTAATATATATACAGATACCAAAGCAAACTTAATCAATGTTAACTCAGCCAATGAACAATTTAACAATTATTTAACCCTAACAGCAAATGATAACTTTGATATTGAAGCTATATCAGGATCAGTTGCAGGAGGAGCTGTAGCAGTTGGTGGAGCTGTTACTAATAATTATATTAGTGGAGAAACTGAAGCATCTATAGACACAAGTGAGAACTTAAATACTTTAAAGCTTGGTAAATTAATTATTAATTCTGATACAGATAAATCAGTTATTGCAAAAGCTTATCAAGGTGGTTTAGGTTACTACTTTTCTGGGGGAGCTGCAGTTGCCTTAAATAATGTTGACTATAATCAGGCTGGAGTTATTGAAGAAGGTTCAACTATTCAGTTGATTGAAGATAATGAATTTCAATTAAAAACAAGTGATAAGATTAATATAGAGTCTGATGCACAAGGATATCAGGCCAGTGGTGCAGCAGTTGGAGCTGTTATAGCAGACTCCCAGCGTTCAGGTAATACAATAGCTGTGATAGGAAGAGACACAAATCAAGATCAAAGTATAGAAAAGTCTATTCTTGAATTTGATAACAGTGGTGAAGTACTTGTCAGTAGTACTAGGGAAGGTAAAGTTAAATCATCCTCTATTACTGGTTCTGCCGGAGTAGCTACTATAAATGGTACTGTTTCTATTGCAAAGGATACTGGTAATGTACATGCTACTTTAAATAACACCAATTTGTTGGGAACTCAAGCTTTTTATAATTCTTCATATTATGGCAACGGCACAACAGTTGATCTTTATGCAGTCGCAAAACCATATGTTGAAGCTGAAACAAGAAGTTATAGTGGATCGGTGTTAGGAAGTGTGGCTGCTTTGAAAGCAAAAGCAGTGTCAAATTTAGATATAGAAGCTTCGAGTGATAAAGATACAGATATTAAGGCACAGGATCTTAGAGTAATCTCAGAAAACAAGATAAGTGACTATTTTGATTCAGGGGAAAACAAATTTAATGTTAGAAGTTATTCTGAAGGAGTTAGTGGTTCTGCACTTCTCGGAGCAAATGCTGCTTTAAGTGATGCGATTAATAATTCTATAGTAAAAAGTTATATAGCTTCAGATATTAATATCAATGAAAATGTTGAAATAATAGCAGATAACATAAGCAAACAAGTAGCAGAAGTAACCGGCATTACAGCTGCGGGTGTAGCAGTTGGTTTTAATAAAGCTACAGCAGAGTCAGATACTTTAACAATAGCTGTAGTTGGAGACCTTAAGGTACTAAAAGATAATGAAACAGGTGAGCGGGATATTACTATAGATGAAAATGATATTAATTTCATTATTGGAGATCGTTCATATAAAGGTAGTCTAACTATTAAAGCAAAAGGAAATTCTTCAAACTATGCTGATTCAATATCGGGTAGTGGAGGAGTTATTTCAGGTTCTGCAGCAGTTGCAGAAACGATAAATAATAATAAATCTATTGCCGAAATTGCCAATAATGTAATAATAGGAAAAAACAGAACAGCCCGAACTGACCTTTATAATATTGAAAATTATAATGATGTATTAGCCTTTGAAGGTGATGATAGTTTAAACAATATTCTAAGATTACAAAATGTAAATATAGAAGCAATACAAAACACCATCTTTGATACTAGTGCAAATAGTATAGAGGCTGCAGTAGTTGGAATGAGTGGAGCTAAATCTAAAAATACTGTTAATTCCTTTGTTGAAGTAAATCTAGGTAATAATTCTGCAATTTTTACTTCAGAAAGTTATTGGTTACCATCAACGATTACTATAAATGCGAATAATATTATTGATCAGGTAGGTAGTAGTAAGCCAAATGCTAAAGCTTCAGCAGGTGGAGTAATCAACGGTTCTGCTGCAGAAAGCATAACATATATAACTCAAAATACATCCATAAATATTGGGGAAAATGTTACACTGTTTGCCTATGGAAACCCATATAATCTAAACAATGGAATAAGAGTAAATTCATATAACAGTTTAAATACTGATGATGAGGCAATATTAACAACAGGTGGAGTTGTTGAATCTCCATATGCAGAGACTGTATTGATTGCCGGTAATGATAACCGTGATGAAGATAATAGAGAGTTTGAGAATACAGATCATTATCTAAAAGCCAAAGTTAATATTGGCAGTAATAGTAACTTAATCAGTTTTGGTGCAATTGAAACTGGAGCATATTCTACAGTTCGAAGTAATAATAATGCACTTGTTAAGGCTTATGGAGCATTAGGTTTTGCAGGTGGGAAGGCACTGTCCTTTATAGATAGTACTCAGCAGATAAATTTAGATCCTAATTCTTATCTTATGGCATATGATAATATTAGTTTGAGGGCAGGTCAAAAAGGTGACGGTTCGGTTAATAATAGACTAAATAGTTCAGCTCGGACAGATGTCTATAACAATACAGCACTTCCCTTATCTACAAGTATTGAAGCCTTTAGTAGTATTTCGAATAGTTCATTAGTGAATATATCTGATGAAACTATAATAGATGGAGTTCAAGATGTATATTTAAGTTCCCAATTGGGTTCTACAACAGCAGAAGGATATGGGGAAGGACATAACCCCTATTTGGATTCTGTTGGAAGTAAAAAAACAGGTGGGGACAGTAAAAGATCTCTTTCAGCAAATATAATTGCTGATGGATTAGTTAATGCTGGGATATTTAATAACAAGAAAATTCATATCAAATCAGAAAATGATGTTGAATTAAACAACTTAAATGAAAATGTATATAATATTAAGCATTTTAATCCATATAAAGAAGTGGAAGACCAGATTGATGATCTTAAAAGTCAGAAGGAAAGGGCTGAACAAAGAGGAGACCAAGTAGATATAAGCAGGCTGGAAGGTGAAATTGAAGTACTCGAGATGTTACAAAATATTTTACCTAATTCAGATGGTCAACTAGCAATAGAAGTTAAAGATATGTTCAGTTCAGGTGGTAATATTACCGTTAACAGTAGAAATCTTTTAGGTAATGGAGAGCTAACAGCCCAGGGTGGTCCTAAAATAGAGGTTATTAATGATACATCTTACCACCTTGTTTTAAACCAATTAGTCATACCTGATCGTGATACAGGAGGTAATATCTACCTTAATGGAGTTATAAATAATTATCTTCCTGAAGCAAATATTAACTCTATAAATGCTGACCAAAATTCGAAGATTACAATTGAAAATAGAAGTAATTATGGTGAACCTTCAATATTTTTAAAAGATGGAGTATATAACAGACGGGGATTACTTGAGATCTATAATAAGAAGGGTAGCCTAGCAATGTTTGGAGAAGTAAATGCAAAAGAAACAAAGATAAATATACCCAATGGTGCCGTAATAATAAATAACCCTTCCGGAATTTACAATATTGACGCAGATCCGATGGCAGCCTGGTATTCCGATGAAGAATTACCAAGTGATGCTGATATTGCAGCTGAATATATAGCAAATGCTATGGCTAGTGGAGAAGTGAATACTTGGTTGAGAGATCCTCAAGGTAAGATGTATATATTAGAAAAAGAAGGTAAAACATATGCAGAAGGTGGAGGTTATACAATAGTATTTGGTAACAAGTTTCCAAATATACATGATTCAGATGCAGAAGGAAGTAATGATATAGAATTATTTAAAAACTTCTGGATGGAAAAAGTAAGCAGCAGATCTTTATATAAAACAAAATCCAATTACCCAACTGTTGAAAACCCAGATCAACCTGCACTATCAGGCCAGGTAATTGGCATTAATGCTGATAAGATTAATATTAATGGTAAAATAAGAGCTGGTAGCCCAGTAAATTGGGATATTAATATTAATTCAAGTATTGATCAGTGGATTTCAGATCAAAACACAAGAGATAAAGTATTAGTACCTGAACAGTATTATAGTTTAGGAGAAAATATAAATAATAAATATTATCTAGAGTATGACTTTAATAAAGGACAACTAATACTAGGAGATATTAATGCCAGTGGTGGAGGTTATCTTTACTTACACGGTGATATTGTAAGTACTAATCCAGCAGGTAATATTGAGATATTAAATGGACTTGGTAATGTGGAAATCAATAATCAAAGTAGTAAAAAACTTTTAATTAATAATATAAATACTGGTACTACAGCTGAAGGTATGGTAAAAATAGTGGATACTTTAAAGGGAGAAACTAACTGGTATGTTAACACCCCAGGAGAAGCAATACAACACTATTATCTAAATAGAACTTACAATACTGAAAAGCCAGATGCTCCAATTAATTCTATCAGTCCTGGCAATCTAAATTATTCCCCAAAAGACGGAGTTCGTTATGAATGGACACGCAGTGCTACAATTAAAAGAGATCTTTTTGGTGAAGATGGTTATATTAGATTGGTTTATGATACCAAAGATGAAAAACGAGATTGGTTTTATGATTATAGGTCAAATATGAATGATTGGTACTGGTCAAATATATATGATGAAGGTGCAAATGTAACTGATAGGCACTGGTTAAATCATGATGAAGGTTTTGTATTTGATCCTGATAATAATATTGTCTTTGAACAAACAATAACAGGACATGTTGATAGTTATAAATATGGAGTTAAAAAGATCACTGATGACGGTCCTGTTTGTTATAGCAGTGGTATTTCTACTCGAGGTTTATCAGTTGTTTTTTCTGATTGGAAAAATAAAGGACTACCTGATGGAGAAACCTGGGAGTATAGGATGCCTTCAGAAGCTACAATTAATGTTAAAAATAGTCTAAAAGCTGATAATAATATCCATATAAGCTTTAAAGGAACTACAGGAGCTAATCTATTAATCAAATCAGACCCAGGTCTAATTATTGGTGGTGTTATTGATAACTTAAAAGGTGATACTGTAATTAGAACAGCACTAACAGAAAATGATCACTATGGTGGTAGTATAACCCAATACAGTTCAGCAATAATAAATACGAATAATTTAGATATATTTGCTGACAACGGTATTGGTACAAACAATCAACCAATAAATATAAGTTTAAAAAACAATTCTAGATTAATAGGTGGAACAATTAAAGGCAATGTCAATATTTCAGCCCCTAGAGATAATTTGAATTTAGGCATGATAGCTTCCTGGGATAATTCTAATGTAAAACTAACAGCTGATGGAAACATAGCAAGTCAAAATTCCAGAGCCGTTGTAGGAGGAGACATCACTTTAATAAGTAAGAATGGAGAAATAGGTTCAAATAGTAATAGTTTTAAAATTGATTCAGAGGGTAATCTTGAAGCTCAAGCAATGCATGATATTAATATAGAAGAAGTAAAAGGAAGTCTAGGTGGAGATCTTAGATTAAGCAGAGTTCATTCAACAATAGGTGATGTAAAATTAACGGTAAATAGCGGTAAAATAGTTGATGCTATTAGAGATAGGCAAGTTGATTTAGAAAAACAAAGACAACTCGCTGATATGATTAAACAAAGACTTCATTTAACTGAAGAACATGGAGCATATGAGGATGCAGAAAATACAACCTTAAATCCTTATTTACAAAGTGCTCAAAAAGCATATCAACAATACTGGAATCTAATTGATAAAGGTTATATTGATGAAAATGGAGATTACCAGTTAAAAACAGATAGTATTGAGTTTTACAAACCAAGGGTTGGAATGAATGCTTCTGATACAGCTGTTTTAGATTATACTAGACAACGTTTAGATTCACATATTAGTATCCTAGATAAAGTATTAAAAGATGGATGGCAAGAGCATAATCCTTTAGCTGATAATGTTACATTTCAAAGTGTTCTTGATGATAATAAGTATAATACACAAACTAGTTTGTTAAGTGAAAGAGCAGCCTGGAATGATGCTGAGTTAGAATATCAGATAAATCAAAACGCATTACTGCCCGAATCAAATACTCAGTTAATCAGAGGAGATCTAAATATTAAAGGGGAAGATATATCCTTATCTGTGAGAGATGATATAGGTAGATTTGATGATCAACCTGTGATAATTTATCTAAATTCAAAACAAGAATTAACTCAAGAACAGGCTGCTGCTCTAGCAAGTGCACATCTACCAGGTGATATTAAAATCACATATGATGACAATAAAAAGGCTGAATTTATCAAAATCAACCAGATAAGACCGGTATATGTTAATGGTAGAACAAAGATAAAATCTAACAGTTCAACAGGAGATACCTTTATAACAAATACAGAGGGTTCATTAAATATTGATCAAATAGATAGTTTAGGTGAAATCAGGTTAATAGCTAGAGATAATATTACAAATTATAGTTATGGTAATAAAAACTATGCATTAAATTCCGTAAATGGAACAGCTATTGTCTTGGAAGCCGGTGAAGGAAGTATAGGTACAACTACAAATCCATTAACAATAGAATCTGGTTATCTAGGTTCAGTACGGGCGGGTGAAGATATCTATATTGAAAAAACTTTAGGAGACTTATCATTAAACAGAATTTTTGCAGCCAACCATATTAATTTAAAAAGTTCTGGTAGTATAATCGGGAGACAGTCAGGTTTAAGTATATCATCTAATTCTTTAAACTTAATTTCAAGTCGAGATATATTTGGAAAGGGAATGGAGAATAATGAAAATGACTCTTCACTTGAGATTGAATTAAAGACTGGCAAGTTAAAAGCCAACACAGTCGGAGATTTAAATATATCAAGTAATCAATCTTTGACAACAGATGTTATTAAAGCAAATAATATTGATTTATTTACACGAAATATCCTAAATATTTCAAATCAATTATCTGCACTAGATTCCGCTTACTTAGAAGCTGACAGTATATATGAAGTAGCTGACCAGGATAGTGAAGGATATATAAATGCTCAAAACTTATCTACAGTAACCACAAATGGGCAGGGCTTATATGGTGAAAATAATATACACCGCCTAAATCTAATTAATAAATCTTCTTCAAATGTTGGTCTAGTAAATAATAAAGAGTTAAATATACTAAGATTAGAGCAGTTTGGCAATGATCTAAATATAATAAATAATGGGGATATAAATATTAAAGGAGATATTAGATTAGATAATAATAATGTAACAATATCATCGACAGGTAGTATTAATGAGATAAATGATTCAGGTAGATTTATTAGCATTAATTTCTTAGAAATCACTAGTAATTTAGGGCAGTATCTTAATAATGAAAATCAAGTGCAGAGATTAAAATCAACAAATATTAAATCGGGTAATATAAGTTTTAAAAATACAACCGAAAACTTATATGTCGAAAAAATTAATCAAATGGGAGAAAATGTTTCAGTTAGTAATTCTGGAACTATTGAAATTGGTAAGGTAGATATAAAGGATGGTAATTTGGATATGTTAGCAGGTGGTTCAATAATAAACCAAAATAAACTTACAATTAATAGTAATTTAAGTTTAAAAGAACAGACTAACATTATTGCCAATAATATTAAACTTGAATCAACTAATGGAAGTATAGGGGAAATAGATAACTATATATATATCGATTCTTCTAATCCAAAGAATAGCTATTTAACAGCCAAATCTGAAGAAGATATTTATCTCAATGAAGTAGATAAAGATTTAAACCTTAAGTTAATTATTTCTAAAAGTGGAAATATAGGAATAATTGCTGATCAAAATATCAATTTCTTTGGTAAATTATTAGGAAGTGAAGGTAAAATAAAATTAACAGTTGGTGACTCAATCCAAACTTATAATGGGTATCAAGGTGAGGAAAATGACATTATAGGTAAACAAATTATTTTAACTGCTGAAAATGGTAGTATAGGTAGTAGTGCAAAGTGGTTAAGTATAAATGCAATTGATTTATTAAATGCTGAAGCTAAAGATGATATATTTATTAATCAATATCCTGAAGATTTAAGAATTCAATATATAATAAGTCGTGATGGTTCGATAAATTTAGATGTATTAGAAGGTAAAATAGATGCTGAACTGATAAGTGCAGAAAGTACAATTGATCTAACTTCAAAAGAAGATATATTTATAGATAAATTAAAAACAGAAAAATTCATTGCTAATATAATTGAAGATAATGAGCAAATAACTGTTAATGAAAGCGATATAAAAAAATCTCTTGATATTAAAGCAGATAATGTTAATTTAAAAAACATAAATCATATAGGATTAAGAAAACTATATTTAGATATAGTTGGAAATAACGAAAATAAAGCTGATAATATTTTTGTAAACATATCTGTGGATGAATTTAACAATGAACAAGCTGTAATCTTTAATAAACTATACTCTAATAATATTTATATAAATAGTGACTCCTATGGATTAGAATTTAAAGATATCTTATTAGGTAGCAGAGCAGACATTTATAACAAGGACTATTATGTAGTAATTGATAATATTAATAAAAAATTATATAGAACTGACTTACAGCTATATCCAGAAAATAGCCATTTCTATTTGAAGTTAAGAGAAGATAGAAAAATGATAACAGATACCTTTGTTGTAAATTATAATCCTGACTTTATTATAAATAATTTTGGTACTGAAAATAGTTTCATAAGAATCATAGATAAATTATTCCAAATCTTAAACAATGATTCCATAAAGAGAAATAATTTAGAAAGAAAATTTAATAATGATTTTCCAGAAGAATTTAGAAAACTTCTGAAAACAGTTTTAGTTAATACTGATGATATTTCAGAATCTGTAGAAGAGGAGTAAATATATGTATTATAGTAAACTAATTTTAAAAAAATCAATAAGTAAATCTTATTTAAGGTTACTGTTATTGACAGCGATTATACTATTTCTTCTAATGATTATTTTTACATCTAGTGCTTATCCTCAGACTAATAGTATTTATGTAAGTAAGATTGAAACAAATAGTTCTAGTATTTTATCAAAAACAGAATTAGATAATTTAATATTTGATTATGAAAATAAGGATGTTACCATAAATGAATTAAGAAAACTTGTATCAGATATTAATAAAATATATGCAAAAAAAGGTTATATAACTGCTCAAGCAGTTCTCCCAGAACAAAATGTTGAAAATGGAATAGTAAAAATAGAACTAATTGAAGGAAAAATTGCAGAAATAATCCTGCAAGGCAACCGATATACTAAAGATAGGTATATTATAAACAGATTATCAATAAACAAAGGAGATATCATAAAAATAGATACCTTAGAAGATGAACTCTTTTACTTTAATGTAGTAAATGATATTAATATTAAGGCTGATCTCAAAGCTGGTAAAGAGTATGGAACAACTGATCTAATCTTAAAAATAACTGAGCCTAAAAAAACACAAAGATCTATTTTTATTGATAACAGAGGAAGAAAAGAAAGTGGTAAGATTAGATATGGTTTTAACTATAGTAATAATAGTTTAATGGGATATAGAGATAGAATCAATTTCTCATATTTTGAAACAGAAGGAACAAAGGGGGGGACATTATCTTATGATTTCCCTATTAAAATCTGGGATGGAAGAGCAAATATAAGTTATAATAATAATGTATCCGATATAATTTACGGTGATTTTGAAAGTGTAAGTATAAAAGGAGAATATGAAGACTATGGAGTTTCTTTAAATTTACCTATGTTTGTTAAAGAAGGATTTAAAGCTGATGGAGGTTTTAAGTATAAATATAAAATGTCAGACACATTTTTTTCAGGATTTAATCTATTGGAGACTGATATTGAAACATACAGCCTACATATAACTACTCAATCTGTTAATAAAAATAAACTTATGTTTAGTAATTATAATATATTAAAAGGATATACTAAGTCGGGACAGGGAGATTACAATGATCCTGGTGTAAGCAGTGAATTTATGAAGTACAATGCTTATTTTGAAAGACAACATATTTTGGATAATAAAAATTCTTTGAATATTAAAACATATATACAGTTAGCTAATAATAAATTACTTCCTTCTTCAGAACAGTTTTCTTTAGGCGGGATGTCAACGGTAAGAGGTTTTGAGGAAGGTAGATTAACAGGAGATCAAGGATATTATATTTCATTAGAGATAAGTAAAAGATTAGGTGAAACAAAAGAATATTTTGCTTTTATCGATCATGGAGGAGTTCTACCTTATAAAGGTAATGAAGAAGACTATAATCAAGATGATTATCTAACATCTCTAGGTTACGGTTTTAACTTTAATTTTAGAAATAATATTTCTGGTAAACTTATTATTGCTATACCCACCGATGTACAGGATGGACCAAGAGTACATTTTAGTATGCAAAAAACTTGGTAGAAAAAGTTTCAAAATAAAAATAAGAATTATAATTAAAGGAAAAAACTCATTTAAACTGAATATTAACAGTAATATGTTATAAAAATTAACTATCTATGTATCACAAAACTTACTAATGTGGGGGTTTAAAATGAGTTTTCAGTTTACTTATTATTTGATTCCACTTTTTATTTCAGCATTTATAACCTTTTTGCTTTCTATTTATAGTTATAAGTATAGAAATGTAAAAGGGGCTAAAGCCTTTTTGTTAAGTATGTTAACAGGTTCTTTATGGGCTTTAGCTAACGGGCTTGAAATGGCTGCAGTGGATCTTGAAACTAAAATATTTTGGGCAAATATACAGTATTTTTTCTATGCATTTGCTCCATTAATTTGGCTTATAATGGTGTTTGAGTTTACCGACCGTGAAAAATTAGTAAACAAAAAAATTATCTTTTTGTTATCATTGATTCCAATTTTTACTATTATTTTGATTTGGACTAATAGTTATCATAACTTAATGAGATCTAATATTAGTTTAGAATCCAGCGGTATATTTTCTGTAATTATAAAAGATTATGGTTCTTGGTTTTGGGTACATTTTA
>Ga0306868_1000547_pt1 | contig 23779 bp, 22 predicted proteins | sample AntRauTorckE6832_FD_190411 | JGI IMG/M metagenome (GOLD analysis project Ga0306868, IMG submission 190411) | Saline lake microbial communities from Rauer Islands, Antarctica - Metagenome Torckler E6 #832 (v2) (version 2) | ecosystem: Environmental > Aquatic > Non-marine Saline and Alkaline >... | reverse complement strand
CATCACCAAGTAATGTTCTATTTAAACCTGGGTCTTCTATAAAATTCTTACCGACAACTGCGCCGTTAGTTGTAATATCTCCAACATGCTCCATAAACACTGCTAATACAACTGGTGCAATGATTAAGATTGCTTGTAGTGAAAACTTTGGCATAGTAAAGTTTGGAACCGCTAGCCAACTTGTCTGTGCTACAACTGATGTGTCAACAGCCCCCATCATCGTTGCTGCAAGGTAACCAACAATGACACCAATTAATATGGTTAATTGTTTTGTATAACCCTTTGCAAAGAAGTTAATGGCTAATGCTGTGCCAAGTGTAATACCTGCTAATAAGAAATTACTTGATGCCATACCATAAGCCACAGGAATTAAGTTTAATCCAATAACAATAATCATTGGTCCAACGACTTGAGGTGGTAAATATTCATTAATCTTTTCAATACCAATTGTCTTTACTAAGAATGATAGTATTACATAAAGCAAGCCGGCTACAATAATACCGCCTTGAGCATAAGCTAAATCTCCATTAAACATTTCTTTTACTGCAATAATAAGTGGAATAAATGCGAAGGATGATCCTAAAAATACTGGTACTTTTTTATCTGTTACTTGGTGAAATATTAATGTCCCTACTCCAGCAGAAAAAAGTGCTACAGATGGATCAAAACCTGTTAAAATTGGCACCAACACCGTTGCACCGAACATAGCTATTAAATGTTGTAAACCTAATATAACATTTTTAATATCCATTAAATGGGTTAAGAACCCCTCGTTTTTCAGCGTTTCTACTTTACTTGTCATATATTTTCCTCCTTGTTAATCTCTCTGGATTAAATTTAAAAGTTGGTTACACAAAAAAAGTTCCTTGCTGTACAAAACAGACACAAGAAACTACCATGTAACATTGTCTTATGAATATCTCGTATTCATTTAAAGAAATTTTTTAATTTTTTCCATTGTAACATCAGCCATGATATAATGCAAGTAAAATATGAATAGGGGGCAATAAAAATGGATATAGTATTTTATAATGGTAACTTCATCAATCCTGCAAACTATAATGAAACAATTGAAATGCTAGGGGTTTCAAAGGACATTATTGCATACAAAGGTTTATATGATGAAAAAATTTTAGAAAAAGGTAAAAGAAAGATTGATCTAAAAGGAAAAACATTGGTACCAGGCTTTAATGATAGTCATCTACATTTACTTGGATTAGGCCTTGGATTAAAGCAAATGGACCTTTCAACTATGACTTCTATTAAAGAAGTGATAGAAAAATCACAAATATATCTAAATAATAATGCACACCTAGAAATCTTAGAAGGTCGCGGATGGCATCAAGAACATTTTAAAGAAAACAGATTTCTAGAAAAAAAGGATTTAGATGAAATATCTACTACATTACCAATTATTTTTAGACGTGCTTGTGGTCATATTTTAACAGTTAATAGTAAAGCTTTGGATTTTATAAAAAACGAAAATTTAGAAGTGCCTGGCGGTGCTATAGATTTAGAGAAGGGTATTTTTAAAGAAAATGCTCAAGAAATTTTACTGAATAAACTACCAGTACCTAGTGATAAAAAAATCAAAGAATACTTTGTAACTGCAGGTAAATTCCTAAGAAAAAAAGGCATCACTTCTGTTCAAAGTGATGATTTTTGTATCTACCCTAAAGACTATACTAAAAGAATATATAAGGTTTTAGAAAGCCTAAAAGACAATTCACCTGTGAGAATCTATGAACAATCTCTTTTTAGAACCCCTACCCATTTTAATGAGTACATTCAAGAAGGATACCAAATGACAAATGAAGACTCCTTTGTTAATTGGGGACCGCTGAAAATATTACTTGATGGTGCTTTAGGTTCGAAAACTGCTTATTTGAAAGAACCTTATCTAGCGACTGATGAATACGGTATTTTAATGTATACACCAGAGACACTTTATGAATATGTTAAATTAGCTGACGACAATAATATAGATGTTGCCATTCATGGTATTGGTGATGGTGCAATTGATTTAGCTATAAAGGCCATAGAAAATTCAGCTAACGAAAACAGACGTCACAGTATTATCCACTGCCAAATAACAACAGGAGATTTAATTAATAGAATAAAAGAGAATAATATTTTAGTGCACATTCAGCCCATTTTTTTAGACTACGATATACATATGGTTGAAGACCGTATTGGTAGAGAACGGGCAAGTGTATCTTATGCCTATCAAACAATGCACACTAAAGGTATTAAAATCGCCTTTGGTTCTGATGCACCAGTCGATCAAGCCGACCCAATTTTAGGCATGCATCTAGCAGTGAACCGTCAAGATTTAAAAGGCTATCCAAAGGATGGTTGGTTTCCTAAAGAAAAAATCAGTATTGAAGATGCCCTTTATTTTTATACAGTTAATGCAGCTTATGCTGAAGGCATGGAACATAAAAAAGGTGCCCTCTCTTTAGGTATGTATGCTGATTTTGCTATTCTTGACCAAAACATTTTAACCGTTGATTCTAGTAAAATAAAGGATATTAAAGTCCTAGATACTTACCTTGGCGGAAAAAATAGTCTTTAACTAATTAAAATTAAATGAAACTTTTTGTTGCTCCTTCTTGTCTTATAAGTGAAGACAAAAATAGAAATTTTTTATTTATAAAACAAGGAGGAATAAATGAAGAAATTAATGAGTTTAGTTTTAATTCTAATAATGTTAACAACAGTTACTAATTATGCAGATACTACAGTTAAAGTATCTCCCATATCAAACAATGATGTAGAAAGCGTTATGGCTTTTACTGAAAAGGAAAACACTGTCCTAGAAGGTACATTTCAAAAATATGAAAACAATGCACTTTATATTAAGTTAGATCAACATGACTATCCAACCAGTCTTCACGATGCTAAGGAAATCTTCAAATCTTTTAAAAACTCTTTTGAAATAGGCGAGGAAATTATTCTTTACGCTAAGTATGGTGAGGCAACATTTCAACTCATAGATATTTTGCCAAAAGATACACGAAAAATTAAAGGCCAAATAAAATCCATTGAAGGTGATAAATATGGTATCCTTTCTGGTGATATAATTGAAGAATATCAAGTGTTAAATAAGAATAGAAATTTTGTTAAGGGTCAGTTTATAGAAGGTTACGTCAGTGAAAAAGGGACTTATTTGATGCCCACAGTTGACACCTCTAACCAGAAATACGATAATTTTGGAAAATTAATTGAAAAGAACATCCTTATTAATGGCAAACCATTAAAGAAAAATCCAACTGTAATCAATGGCAATTTAATGGTACCTTTAAGAGAAACTTTAGAAACCCTTGGTTATGAAATAAAATGGAATAATAATACACGTAGTGTTGAGATACAAAAATCTAACCAATGGACTTCAGTTAAAATTAGTGAAAATAGCTATTTTAAAAATAAAATGGCACATCAACCTTTAAGTCATGCGCCAGTGGTTATTGACGGTTCAACATATATCCCCGTTGAATTTTTAAATATTATTTTAGATTTAGGTTTATCAGTTTCTGAAGGGAACTTAGATATATCAGAAAATGATATGGCAATACACAGTGGGCATATTCAAAAGATTGATTATAAAGCCAATGGTGAGATTAGTATTACCTTGTCATCAAAGGAACTGCCGGATACTCTTAGTGATTTGACAATTATTCATGCATCAACTGATACAACATATTTTAACACTACATTAAAACAAGGCAAACTAATTCATGTCATTAGTCCACCAATCATGACTATGAGCTTACCAGGACAAACCTCGGGTGTCGTAATTTATTAAATTCAACAAATATTTATAAAAAAAGTAAACCAATTTCGGTTTACTTTTTTGTTTTATTCAAATATCTTATAATTACAACCATACTCTTCATTTAGCTCCAATAATCTTTCTTTTACAGCAGAACAACTTTGCAAAGATAAAATCTCATCAATATGTTTACTGTATTCTTCCTTACTAATATGGTTGATAACATATCTTGATCGAAGCACTTCATTAGAATTCATACTGAATTCATCAATTCCCATGCTGACAAGAAGAGGAATTAAAGATTCATTCCCAGCAACCTCGCCGCAAATACCTACCCAAATACCATTATTATGGGCACTATCAACTGTCATTTTTATAAGTTTTAAAACTGCTGGATGGTAGGCCGTATAAAGATGATCTAAATGATCATTTGTACGATCCACTGCCACTGTATACTGAATAAGATCGTTGGTTCCAATAGAGAAAAAATCCACTTCTTTCGCTAAAAAATCCGCGATTAAAACTGCTGAAGGTACTTCCATCATCATACCTACTTCAATATCTTTATTATATTTAACGCCTTCTTTGTCCAATTCTTTTTTTACATAATTGAGAATATTTTTTGCTACCATTAACTCATTGTAATGTGAAATTAAAGGAAACATGATTTTTAATTCGCCATATATACTTGCTCTTAATATCGCTCTCAATTGGGTTTTAAATATATCTACACGATCCAAACTCATACGTATGGCCCGATAACCTAAAAAAGGATTCTCTTCTTTAGGGAACTTAAGATACTCTAGTTCCTTATCGCCGCCAATATCTAAGGTTCGAATCACAACAGGTTTACCCTTCATTGAATAAGCGACGCGCTTATAAATATTAAATTGAATTTCTTCAGAGGGTAATTCTTCTCGATTCATATAAATGAATTCAGTTCTAAACAAGCCAATGCCTTCACTACCACTGTTAAAAACTCTTGGGATATCACGTAAAGTCGCAATATTACTTGACAACTCAATCAAATGACCATCTTTTGTTATGGTTTTTTTATTACGATACTCTTCTAACTTTTTTTTGCGTTCCGTTTGAATTTTCTTTTTTTCCATGTAAATTTGTTTTTGTTCTTCCGTCGGATTTAAGATTACCCGACCTTTAAAACCATCGATAATGATTTCATCACCGTCTTTAACTTTTTTTATAATACCTTCTAGACCAACAACTGCTGGTACACCTAAGGCTTTTGCCATAATGGCGCTATGAGAGGTTTCACCGCCCGTTTCACTCACAATACCAATAACACAGTTGAGATCAATCTTTGTTGTATCTGTCGTTTTTAAATTCTTTGTAATAATTACTTTTTGCAAACCACACATTTTTTCTGTTTGTTCAGAAAAAGATATCATTATTTTTAGAAGCTTTAAGAGAATTTCTTTTAAGTCATGAACTTTTTCATTCATTTCTTCATCATCAAAACTTTCAAAAATACTGATATAGTTATCCATCACATTCTTTAATGCGAATTCTGCATTAATTTGTCGTCCTGTAATCTCTCTTTTCACCTGATCAATTATTTCTTGATCATCTAATAATTCCATATGTGTATGAAAAAGTTCCGCTTCTTCTTCGCCTACTTCATTATAAAGCTGACGATATGTCTCTTCAACATTATGACGGCATACACGTAATGCTTGAAGATATTTCTTCACTTCATGTTTCGTATCTAATACTTCTCTTTTTTCAATTTTTTCATTAAAATCTTTATGAATTTCTACTATTCCAATACTTATTCCTGGGGAAACGCCATGTCCATGCATCAAACGGCCTCCTATGTCTATCGATTCAAATTTTAATTGATTCTATAATTATATAATACATTCCTTTATATGTACATTGATTTTACAAAAAAAGATTGAGCCATAAGCTCAACCTTCTAAAATTCCTGAGTTTATCAAATTAAAAAGTAATGAATACGTCTAAACATTATAATTTAGGCGTTTTTTATTGTAAAAAATATTTTTATTTTGTTGTGAGCTGTGCTAATTTATGGTATAATAGGTAGAGGTGATATTTTATGTATATACGGTTGAGTAAAGGAAGTACTGCAAAGAAAACTAAAGTGTATTTAGTTGAAGGCTACAGAGATGAAAGTGGAAAATCGAAACAACGAATAGTCAAAAAATACGGTAATCTAGAGGATTTAGAAGCAAAAGATCCAAATATACTTGAAAAACTCAAAGCTCAAGCGAAAGAAATTCCAAAAAATGAAGTTAAAATTACTTTAAATTTATCTGATTCAAATGCTGAAAAAGAAGTTGATAAAAATTATGGATATTTCTTTTTAGAAAACATCTATAATGAACTTGAAATTTCAAAGTTTTTGAAGGACTTTTCTTATAAAAAAAGTCATCGGTATAACTTAGACGAAATAATGAAACTGCTTATCTTTGGAAGAATTTTAAAACCTAAAAGTAAAAAGAAAACATTTGAAGAAAAAGATGAATACTTCTCACCTTTTAAGTGCTCACTAAACTCAGTTTATAGATCACTAACAAAAATGGATGAAATAAAAGAAGACCTACAAATTCATTTAAATAGAAAAGTATCCGAAACTTATGGTAGAGATGCATCTTTGGTTTTTTATGATGTAACAAATTATTATTTTGAGACAGAAATAGAAGATGAGCTTAAGAAAAAAGGTATGTCCAAAGAAAATAAAAGATCACCAATTGTACAAATGGGATTATTAATTGATAATAAAGGTTTACCCATCGCCTACAAACTATTTCCAGGTAATACCAATGACATTAGTACATTGATACCTTTTTTAACTGAAGTAAAAGAAAAATATAAATTAGGAAGAATTATCCTAACCGCTGATAAAGGTTTAAATAGTGGAAAGAATCTTACTCATCTTTTATCTAATGAAGATGGATACATTGTTTCACAGAAAGTAAGAGGATCATCAAAGAAATTTATTCAAGAAATCTTAAATGAAGACGGTTATGTATATAATGCTTCAAACACATTTAAGATCAAATCTTTTACAAGAGAAAGGCGCGTAAAAAATGAATCAGGAGAATATGAAATAATCAAAGAAAAATGTGTATGTTTTTGGTCAAAGAATCATGATGATCGAGAAAAAAAGAAAAGAGAGAAATTAGAAGAAAGATTACAAGAATATCTAGATAACCCTTCAAAATACAAAGCATCTAATCGATATGGGTTAAAAAAATATTTAAAACTACACACAGTAGACAAAACCACCGGTGAAATAGAAGAGATAAAGCCATTTCTTGAATTTGAAAAAGAAAAATATGAAAGAGATGTTGCACTTGATGGTTATTATGTATTAGTTACCAGTGAATTAGAAATGACCAACGAAGAAATTATAGAAAAATACAGGGGTTTATGGAAAACAGAAGAATCATTCAGAGTTATCAAATCAGATTTAGAAGGCAGACCAGTTTACGTAAGAAGAAATGACCATATAGAAGGACATTTTCTGATTTGCTTCATCGCTCTATTAATTAGCAGAATTTTAGAAATGAAATTAAAAAATCAATATACCATTAAAAGCATTCGAGATTCTCTTAGAAATGCTACATGTAGAGAAGTTGAAAGAAGTATTTATTCATTAAATAAACAAGATAAAGTATTTAGAGCCATTGAAAAAGTATTTGATGTATCATTAGATTTCAAACATGTACGAATAGAACAAATTAGAGAATACAATAGAGAAATAATACACAACATAAAAAAATAGAAATTAAAACCAGCATAACATTGTTATTACAACGTTTATGCTGGTTTTATTTTTTTTGAAGTGATAAACTCAGGTTATATAATACATTCCTTTATATGTACATTGATTTTACAAAAAAAGATTGAGCCATAAGCTCAACCTTCTAAAATTTACTCAAGCGAAAGAATCTTTCTTGCTTCATCTACTGTAGCAATTTCTCTTCCAAGTTCTTTCGCAATACGTACCACACGTCTCACTAGCATTTCATTTGTCGCATGGGTTTGATCATCATACATTAAAACATCTTCAAGACCCGTACGTACATGACCACCTAATAAAATGGCCAAAGTAATCATTTTTATTTGAGCTTTGCCAATCCCGGAGACACTCCATGTAGAACCTTTTGGAATACTATCCACCATAAACATCAAATTTTTAGGCGTCCCTTTAATAGATCCAGGAACATTCATCACCATGTTAAAATGTAATGGGCCTTTAATATAACCTTTTTTCATGAGATATACTGCATTGTTAATCATTGATACATCAAAGACTTCTATTTCAGGTTTTAAACCATTGTCTAACATTTTCTTTGCTAAACCCTTAATCAACTTTGGTTCATTAGCATTCACACTTGTTGGAAAATTTGAAGAACCAGTGGATAGACTTGCCATATCTGCTTCTAAATCTAACATTTGTCCACGCCACTCAATGGAATTTTCGCCACCCCGTGCCCCAGTTGATAATTGTTTAATCATGTCTAAATCTTTTAGTTTTTCTAAAAGTTTTTTGTATTCTTCTCTACTACTTGTCGGATTTAAAGATTCATCTCGTACATGTAAATGCACAACGGAAGCACCAGCAGCTTTGCATTTTTTAACATCTTCTACAATTTGATCTATCTTTAGAGCAGAATGAGGGTTTAACTCATAAGTTGGTACATTACCTGTTGGTGCTAAAGTAATGATTAGTTTTTCCATCATTTCGCCTCCTTAAAATAAGCATCGTTTGCCGCCTGTATACCTGCTTCTAATTTTACAAATAGAAGATCTACTTCATCACGGGTAATATTCAATGGTGGGGCGAGTAACATATGATCCCCTAATTCCCCATCAACAGATCCACCACCAGGATAAATAATTAAACCTTGTTCAAAACAAGCTTCCATTATTTTATTATTAAATTGTACATCCTTTTCAAAAGGTTCTTTTGTTTTCTTATTCTTTACAAACTCAATACCAATCATTAAGCCTTTACCTCGAATATCTCCAATACAATCATATTGATACAACCCTTGCAGCCGTTCCATTAAATAATGGCCTTGTATTTTTGCATTTTCAATAATATCATCTCTCTCAATAATATCCATGACTTTACCAGCAATTCCACAGGATAAAGGATTCCCTGCATAGGTATGTCCATGAATAAAATGCCCACTACCCTTCACCATAATGGTATTAAAGATCTCATCATTAGCAATAGCACAACCGATAGGTGTGTAACCTGCACTCATACCTTTAGCTGCTACTAAAATGTCTGGTACAAGATCATAATGATTTACTGCAAACTTTTCACCTGTTCTACCAAAACCACTCATGACTTCATCAATGATTAGTAAAATATCATATTTATCACAAATTTCTCTCACTTTATCGAAGTATATTTTATCTGGATGAATCCCGGGTGCTGCAGAACCAACAATGGGTTCACTGATAAAAGCTGCGATATTATCTGAACCGTGTTCTTTAATTTCTTGTTCTAATGCTTCTGCTGCTTTAATACTCATCTTTTTACGGTCATCTAATCCCCATGTATTTCTATACAAATAGAATTGTTCTATCTTTGGAAAATTTAGTAAGTAATTATCAAATATTTTTCTTCGACTGGTGATCCCCGTCATAGATAGAGCGCCAATTGTATTGCCATGGTAAGAATTCCATTTCGAAATAACTTTCCATTTACTACTGTGCCCATCTCTTTCAACAAAATATTGTCTTGCCATTTTTACTGCTGTTTCCGTGGCTTCTGAACCACCGGAAACAAAATAAACATGATTTAGATCCCCTGGTGCAAAATCAGCTACTTTTTTTGCCGTTTCTTCAATGACATCAACTGTCCATCGAGACAAATGTGTAAAACCTAAACGTTCTATTAACGCTTTTGAATAGGTTGCAACTTCTTCATTGCCATGACCTATATTGGCAACAACAGAACCAGAACACCCATCAATATAAACATTACCAGACTCATCATACAGATAAATTCCTTTTGCTTTTTCAATTTTGGGATATCTCCAATTTTGATTTCTATAAAACACATTATTTTTAGGGGCTAAATTTTTAGACATTTTACTCACCCTTCTCTTTAGCAATCTTTAATTCTTCTCTTCTTTTAAGAATTAACATTAAAGTAAAACCAACGATTCCAATAAGATTTGTTTTCCAACCAGGATTGACAAGTAATAAACCCGATAAGGCTAAGACCAGCCGCTCCCAGATCCTTGCATGGGTTCTAAAATACCCACTGACAGCCCCTGCTAAAGAATACATCCCAATTAAAGCTGTAAACAATGCTAAAGCAACTTTTGGTATTGTTGCATCAACTAGCACCAAGACAGGAGATGTTACAAATAAATAAGGCACCAGATAGGCGGCAAAAGCTAATTTTGCTGCCTCTACCCCGGTTTTAAAGGGGTCTGAATTCGCTATACCAGAACCAGCAAATGCTGCTAAAGCTACTGGTGGTGTAATATCTGCTATAATCCCAAAATAAAATACAAATAAATGTGCTGCTAAGATTGGTACACCAATACTAATAAGTGCCGGTGCAGCAACAGTTGCTTGAACGATATAATTTGCCGTTGTTGGCATACCCATACCCAAAATAATCGATGCAATCATTGTTAAGAACATTGTTAAATATATGTTTCCCCCAGCCAAAGCAACAATCCCATGGGATAATTTAATGCCAAGTCCGGTGAGCGTTACAACACCAACGATAATCCCAGCACTTGCACAAGCCATAACAACGGGTAATGCAGTTTTTGCACCACGTTCTAAACCAATAATAATTTCTTTTAAACCAAAGTGAATGTCTTCATCGACAAAGTTATTAATCAAACCAATACCAATGGCAGAAAATATACCATAAAGGGCTGCATACATTGGTGTGTAACCTTTAATCAGTAACGTAACAATGAATATAATTGGGATCCCAAGAAACCATTTTTTTCTTAATAGATCTTTGGCTCGCGGTAAATCAGCTTTTGGAATACCTTCTAATCCGTTTTTCTTTGCTTCTAAGTGAACCATTATAAAGATACCAGTAAAATATAAAAGCGCTGGTATACTGGCACCTAAAGCGATTGTAATATATGGCAAACCTGTAAATTCTGTCATAATAAATGCTGCTGCACCCATAACCGGTGGCATTAACTGTCCACCTGTTGAAGCCGCTGCTTCTACGGCACCAGCAAATTCTGCTCGATAACCAATACTTTTCATGAGTGGTATGGTCACTGATCCAGTACCGACGGTATTGGCTACAGAACTACCTGAAATGGTTCCTTGAGATGCACTGGCAACAATCGCTGCTTTTGCCGGGCCACCTGTTTTATGTCCAGCAATGGATAAAGCTAAATCTGTTAACCAATCCCCAATACCTGTCATTTTCAAAAATGTTGCAAATAGTAAAAATAAGAATATAAATGTTGCCGATACCATAATCGGAATACCTAAAATTGATTCCGAACTTAACCATCCATAGGTTACTATTCTTTTAATACTATAACCTGAATGGGAGAAAAATCCTGGTATAAACTTCCCAAAATAAGCATACATTAAGAAAGTTGAACTTACTGTAATGAGTATTGGTCCCGCAACTCTTCTAGTCGCTTCAATAACGATCACTACAGCCATACCTGAGATAATTGTATCTGTTAATGTATAAGCCCCTGCTCTAAACAGCAGTGCTCTAAAATTTGTTAATAAATAACCTACAACTATAATGGATAATACAACCATTATGTAATCGTACCAATGGACTTTATTACTGTGATCGCTTGTACGCATTGGGTACATTAAAAAAATTAAAATAAATGCAAAACCTACATGAACACCCCTTTGAATTGTCGGTGGTTGTAAACCCATACCTGCAGTCCATAGTTGAAATAAACTCCATAATACTGCTAATCCAAATACAATCTTATAAATTGGACCTTTTAACTCTCGATAAGCAAATTCTCTGTCATACTTGGCTAGTATTTCCTTTTGAATATCTTCATCAGTTAATTCAATATTATCTAATAAATTTGCCAATTAAATTACCTCCTTTAAAACATAAGACAATAAAGGTTTCTTAACCACTCTAACCTTTACATACCCCCCTGGTTTGTATCTATCTTTTAAAACAATTTTATCGTTTTTGAAAAATAAAATGTGATTTGCTCTAACAGCACCAATAACGATTGGAATTTCTTTGAATTCTAAATCATAATTATATACTCTAATAGAATCTTCCCTAAATTCCCACTTGGTTTGTCTTTCTGGCTGTGCAGGCAAATTGGCACTATAAGTATCAAATATCATTTCTTTTACATCAAATTTCAAATCCTCATTTACCTTATATGTTTCATAAACTGGACGGATGCTAACAGAATGTGTCCACTTTACAGTGACCTCATCATCAATTTTAACTGAAGACTGATAAATAACTTCATTAAATCTTTCACCTTGATCAAAAATGTAAACCTGTAATACCTTGATTGGATAGAAAAAAAGCAATAACGAAGCAATGAGTATTATGATGAGTTTTTTTAAATGATCCATGGCTTCCTTTCTAATCTTAAAAAAAGCCGAGAGCTAACTCTCGGCTAATACTCTTTATTTTATTCCTTCTTCTTCTAAATATTTTAATGCGCCGGGATGGAATGGAGTTGTAATACCATCTGCTGCATTATCAATACTAATTTGAGAACCTCTTGCATGTCCTTTTTCAATTTCTGCAGTCTCTTCATATAAAGTTTTAGTTAATCTGTAAACTAAATCTTCATCTAAATCACTCCGTACATACATTACAGCTTGTAAAGCAACTGTTGTTGCATCTTCGTCTTGACCATTATAAACGCCACCAGTAATTGGGAACTGTGCAGCAAATGGAACTGTTTCTTTTAATTTCTCAAAACCTTCACCAGTTACTTCTAAAATTTTAACTGGATTAGATGTAGCAATTTGAGTTACAGCTGAAGCTGGAAATGATACTACTGCAAAACCTGCATCTAAGTTACCATCTTTTAATCCGGCTACTGCATCAGAGAAACTACCTGGTCTAGATTTAAAATCATCTGGTCCAATACCGTAAGCTTCTAAGATTGCTAAAGCTGTTACATAAGTACCACTACCTGGAGGTCCTGGATTAATTGTTTTACCTTTTAGATCTGCTATTGACTCAATACCTGTGTCTTGAGTTGTAACAATATGCATAACCTCAGGATATACTACACCAACAGCTTTAAAATCATCTAATTTTTCTGGGAAACTTTCCCCTTCACCTTTATAAGCTTGGTCAGCAATGTTATTCATAGCTAATACAATATCAACTTCTCCAGATGATACTCTATTAATATTTTCTACAGATGCGCCAGCTGGCTGGATTGTTACGTTAACATCATCATAGGTTGCATTCCAAACACTTGCAATAGCACCACCGAGCGGATAATAAGTACCTGATGTTCCACCAGTTGCAAAGGCTAATTCTTTAACCTCTTCTGATGTTTCTTCTGTTCCTTCTGTTGCGTCTTCATCAGTATCTCCCGCACAACCGACTAATGCTAAAGATAAAGTTAAAACTAAAATCAATAAAATCGAAAACTTTCTTTTCATTCTTTTTTCCCTCCCTAATCAATTGTTGTTACATTTTCTTAATAAATTATACCTTAACTAATTCTTAATAATACAAAAAACTACAAAATGCTACATTTAGGCAAAAAAAAAGAATCTTTCGATTCTAAAAATATATTTTATGAGGAATTTATTGTGATAAGTTTAGCGTTTTATCATTACTTATCATCTTATATTAGTATTATAAACTAAAAAAGAAAATAAATAGTAACAAAAGGATTAAAATAATCAACTATTTTAGAAACTATGTTAATAAATCATTAACAATACCGCCGATAAAACGTTTAATATCAATTTTACCCTTTATTTTTTTTGTTCCTTTTAAATATTCCATTTCTTTTCGAACTTCAGAAAATTTAAAGAGTGTGCTAGCATATTTTTCAAAAGTAGAATTGAAATAATCTTCAAGGCCTAAACTTGCAATAGATTCAAGGGCATCATTCGCTGCTCTTCTAACCCGTTGCTTAATCGTTTTTTCTTTTACATCCATATTATAATTTATTAAATAAAATTTTCTTAAATCAGCATAGTAATAAGACATATTATGGTTATATAATAATGCACTCTCATTTCTTTCAATAATGCCAAATATGATGTTAGCCAAATCAACTTTTCCTTTACCTGTTGCACCAACTTTATTTAAAATTTCAATAATCTCATTTAAAGAGACCTGCAATTTTTTCTTGTGATTAAAATCATTTGATTGTTTTTGTTCATAATTACTTAATTTTTCATGGGTTTTTATTTTTTCAATAACTTTTTTAATAATTGTCGTCGCTTCAATAACATTAATTGGTTTATTAATATAATATTCAATATCTGCAGCATAGGCTTTGGAGACCATATCTTTATTAAAAACTTCACTGATCATAATAAATCTGATATCTGTATCAATTTTTTTTATTCTTTTAACAATACTAATGCCATCAATTTTAGGTAATAATAAATCAATTAAAACAATTCTTGGTCGTTCATTCAATATTTCCTTTATTGCTTTCTTAGAACTTTGGGAAGAACCAATCACGACACCTAAATCATTTTTTTCAATAATATTTTCCATTATCCGAATAATACTCGGATCATCATCAACAATATAAAAATCCATCTATTCCTCCATCTTATACTTTTGTATTTTTATTAAAAATATTGTTTCCTCGCCAACTGTTGACGTTACCTTGATTTGTCCTTCAAAGACATTTTCAACAATGTTTTTCACATGGATTAACCCAATACCAGAAGACATTTCTCCCGTTTCCATATTGAATTTTGTTGTGAAACCTGGTTCGAAAATTACATCAATTTCTTCTTTTGGGATACCAATGCCATTGTCTTCAATTTTTATGTAAATACATTGATCATCTGAAAATTCCGAACATGTAATTTGTCCTTGGTCTTCTATTGCATCAATTGCGTTAATAATTAAATTGTTAATAACAGTAATTAATGAATAGTAGTGGTGCACGATAAAATTATCTTTATTCTTAAAAATAAGCTTGATTTTTTTATCTGATTGAAATACTTGTTTCTTTGAATTTTCTTTAATAATAGTAATCAATTCTTCAAAATCCATTTGGTATCTTAGACTTTTCTCTATATTAAAATTAATCCCATCAATTACGCGTTTATAATCTTTTTTTATTTCATGAATATTTTTGGATAATTCTAAAGCTCTTTCTTTAATCTTTTCATCATTAATTTCTTCGTATAATTTATAACTAATTTCCATTGCATGTTCAATATCAATAGTTGATTTTTCTAAATAGAATATTTCACTATTAAGCCCTGCATTAATAAATATTAAGTCCTTGAATTTTTCCTTTTGATGTTTTATTTTATTAATTTCTAAAGCATATACTAATACAGAAATCAGTATGGTTCTTAAAAGTGCTACCAAAACAATAGCTAAAATCATCAAATCAAATTCCATTGTAATGCGACCTTCTCTTAAAAGCAATTCAACAATATTGGATAAAGAATCTACAATAATAATTAATGCAATATTATAGTAATTTTTATTGACCCGTTCTCTAATATTAAATAACTTAAATAGAATACCAAAAACCAAATAGTAAATGAAAGCCGGTCCATGAAGCGTAATCATTTCAGATAAATCAAAACCTGTACTCTGAAAAACTAATGGTATGCTTCTGATTGTTACAATCATAAAACCTGAAGTTACTGATAATAATAAAGGATCCACCCGTTCGGCATAAAATAAAATAATAATTAAAAAAATCACTGATAAAGAAAACCTAAAATCAGAACTAAAGGGATAAAAATAAACCTGTCCAAAAAGGGCTATTAGAATTACATACATTATATAGTCTTTAATATTCTTCATCAAATCACCTAATACAATCATACCACAATTCATTTTTAATACAAAAAAAAGAGTTAGCTCATAGCCAACTCAATTCATTCTATTTACTCTTTTGATTCTTTATCATTTTTTGTAAAATCATTGACAGCTGTTAGTGAAGAAACTAAGCCAGCAATGTTTTGAATATCTGATGGGATAATTAATTTTGTTGCTTTACCATTTGCAACTTGAGCTAAAGTTTCCAAACTTCTTAATGCAATTACAGTCTTATCGGCTTTAGCATTTTTAATCATCTCAATTCCTTCAGCAGTTGCTTTTTTAACTTTAATAATTGCTTCGGCTTCCCCTTCAGCTTTACGAATAGTCGATTCTTTTTCTCCTTCAGCAACTAAAATCGTTGCTCGCTTTGTACCCTCTGCTCTTAAGATTGACTCTCGTCTTTCTCGTTCCGCACGCATTTGTTTTTCCATCGCTTCCTGAATATCTGATGGCGGTTCTATATTTTTCACTTCTACACGATTCACACGAATTCCCCAAGGATCAGTAGCTTCATCCAGTATACTTCTCATTTGCGTATTAATTAAATCCCTTGATGATAAACTTTCATCTAATTCTAATTGTCCAATAATATTCCTTAGGGTTGTTGCTGTTAAATTTTCAATAGCTATAATTGGATTAGATACCCCATAAGCAAAAAGTTTCGGATCCGTGATTTGATAATATACAACAGTATCAATAGACATAGTTACATTGTCCTTTGTTATTACTGGTTGTGGTGGAAAATCAACAACTTTTTCCTTTAAAGATACTTTACTAGCAATGCGGTCAATTAGTGGAATCTTGAATTTAAGTCCAACATCCCAAGTGGTTAGATAACCGCCTAATCGTTCAATAACATATGCATTTGTTTGGGTACAATTCTTACATTAGCAATGATCAAAATAATTGTCACAATGATTAAGATTATAGCAATAACAATTCCTAACATTTTTATTCACTCCTTTTCACAATTAATTTTACACCTTCAACGGCCATAACTACTACTTCTATATCTTCTTCAATGACTTCATTATTAAATGAAATAGCTGTCCATATTTGACCAGAAACTTTTACTAGTCCCGTATCAAACTTATGAATTTCTTTTTTAACCCGTCCCGTTTGCCCAATAATACTATCAACATTGGTTTTATTCACACCTACTTTTAAATGCTTGTTAACAAAGGATTTTGTAAAAAGCAATAAAACACCCGAGCTCACAGCAAAAATTAGAACTTGAACAATCCATCCAAAATCTAATAATGAAAAAATTAGGGCAAATATACTACCGGCTGCAAACCATATTGCTACTAAACCTAATGTTGCAGCTTCGATTATAACAAATATTATGATTAATGCCGTCCAAATAATTGGTAGACCAATTCCTAACATTTTTCCACCTCCTGATTTCTGTATAATCAAATTATACAATAGAAACCTTAAGAAAATATTAAAATAATATTAATTATCAGATTTATTTGATATACTACGCTTAGAGACTATGGTATTGATTGGAGGAGTTTTTTATGAAGTTAAAAAGAAAGATAATAATGTGCTTTAAAATATTTATTGAACTATTCTTGATTATTTATTTGATGAATCAATTTATTCAACCAAATAATACTATTTCTTATACAATTAATATAAGCCTTGCTATTATTGCTTATATTTTTATCAGGCGAATGATTACATCAAAAAAAATTATCCGTTCAATTCAAACCTTAAAAACTAGCGAAAACAATACTCAAAATCTATACGATCAGTCTATTGATTTGGTAAGCCATTATCCCCTTGAAGAGTCTTTTGTTAAAGTTTCAAAATTAGTTAATGATACGATTAGGGAAAAAAACCAACTTTTTACAAAAATGATATCTTATTTAATAAAATTAAACATAAAAATGAAATTTTGAAAATCACCCATAAAATAAACAATGCCTTTATTGAAAATGATACCTATGATATTTATCAATTAATCCTAGATAAAGCCATTAACCTTTTGCCGATATGCAACTATGGTTCTTTATTAATCTATGATGAAGACCAGTACCACTTTACTTTTAAAGCTGTCAATGGTTATGATTATTCCCAGTTTAAAGACTTAACAATTGATTTAAAACAAACTTTTATTTATCAAAAGTCTGAAAATGGTTTTAATGATTCCGTTATTGTGAAAGATATTTATAATCACAATAAAAAATATATGACAGAAAAAGAAACTAAAGCACTGAATACAAATATGACTAAAGACATTAAGGAAACCCTATCCATTCCAATAAAAGTAAAGGAAAAAATCTTTGGTATTTTAAATATTGATACTAAAGAATTGTTTTCACCTGAGGACATTGAAATACTTAATTATTATGCCGACAGTATTGTTTCCAATATATACAATAGCCAATTATTAGAAAAAACAATTTATTTGTCTCGATACGATAAACTCACAAATATCTATAATAGAAATTTCTTTGAAGAAATCCTAAATGATATTATTGAAAAAGTCATTCAAAATAATTATTACTTTGCTTTTGTTTTATTAGATATGAATTATTTAAAAGAATTCAATGATAACTATGGACATAAAATTGGCGATGATGCTTTAATACATTTAACTGAGTTCATTAAAAAATTTCTTACAAAGAAAGATGTTTTTGCTCGATTAGGTGGGGATGAATTTGTTATAATTTTTGATAAGACAGATGCCAATACAGCAGAACAAAAAATCAAACATACTTTAAATAAGTTAATCAATAACCCACTAATCATAAATAATAGATCTGATTTAGATCATTTACCAGTAACCTTTAGTTATGGTATTGCAACAGCTCCAAATGAATCTCTTGTTCTTGATATATTATTAAAATTATCTGATCATCGAATGTATGAATTTAAAAAAGAATTTAAAGAAAAACATCCTGAGTTAAAGCCAGGAAATAACTAAAATTTTTAAAGGAGAGAAAACTATGGAAACAAAATTAATTGTCCTAGATCTTGATGGGACATTATTAAATGATGCACATGAAATTACACAAGAAACAAAAGATTATTTAGAACAGTTAAAAACAAAGGGTATTAAAATTGTCATTGCAACGGGAAGAACTTATACAGCGGCTAAAAGATATCATAACGAACTTAAATTAGATACACCTTTGATCTCATGTAATGGTGGTTTTATTTATGATCCCATTCAAAAAAAGGTTATTGATGGCCATGCCATTAGTAAAGCAACTGTTCTTAAAATTTTTGAAATTCTATTAGAAAATAATACTTTTTTTCAATTTTATTCTGCTGATAAAATCTACTCTACAGAAATAAAATATTTATTAGAAGCTTGGACAGAAGAAAATAAACACCTAAAAGATAAAGATGTTATTAATATTGAAATCATAGATGATCCTATTAAAATCATAGAAACAACGCAGGAATCAATTTTTAAATTATTGGCCATCGAAGAAGACCCAGAAATTTATTCTGATTTAATGGCCAAATTAAAAACAATCGATGAGATTGAACTGGTTTCTTCTTTTGCTGGCGCCATTGATATTATGGAAAAAGGCATTACAAAAGGTATGGCCCTTGAATTCATCGCAAACTATCTCGATATCCCTATGGAACAAACTTTAGCCATTGGTGACAATAATAACGATGCAACGATGTTAAAAGCTGCAAAAATCGGTATTGCTATGGAAAATGCTACAGACCTTGCAAAAAATAATGCAAATGATTTGACTGATACCAACTTAAATAATGGGGTATTAAAAGCTCTACAAAAACATATTGGATAATATCAATGCAAATTAAAAGGACAAGCCTCGGCTTGTCCTTTTTAATTAAGAAATAGGTAATACAATTAATTTTTCCTGATTATTGTATTCAAGTATTTCCACATTTACATTATATACATCACTAATATTTTTTTTCGTTAGTACATCATTTGGATGACCATTATTATAGATTTCACCATCTTTTAACAAAATACATTGGTTACTGTATTTTAAAGAAAAATTCAAATCATGAAGTATTGTAATGACAACAATTTCTTTTTCAACACTTAATCGTTTGATGAGTTTCATAATCTTAACTTTATGACTAATATCTAAATGGTTAATGGGTTCATCTAAAATTAAAACCTCAGGCTCTTGTGCCAAAGCCCTTGCAATGATGACCCTTTGTTTTTCTCCACCACTTAATGTTAAAAAACTTCGGTCTTTTAACGGTAGTAAATCTGTTTCTTCTAAAACCCTATTAACAATTGCATAGTCATTTGAAGTTTCACCTTTAAAACGATCAACATAGGGTGTTCTACCCATTAAAACAATCTCTTTAACTGTAAAATCATATCTGATATCTGTATTTTGTGGTACAGCTGCAACTTTAGTTGCATAATTTTTTGATGAATATGTCACAATATCCTTTTGATCAAGGTAAATTGTTTTTTTATTTAAACTATAATTTCTAAGTAACTTTTTTACAAAGGTTGTTTTTCCAGAGCCATTAGGCCCTACAACAGTTATAAATTTATCATCTTTAAAATCAATGGAGATATTTTTCAAGACTTGTGTTTGTCCGTATGAATGGTTTAAGTTATTTATACTAATTTGTCCCATTTCAACTCTCCTAACTTAGAATTTTTTTATTTTTAACTAATAAAAATATAAAATATGGTGCACCAATTAATGACGTAATCACGCCAATTGGTATTTCCGTTGGATTTAATGCAATTCTTGAAATTGTATCAGCAATAATCATAAAAATCGCACCAGAAATAATTGTATAAGGAAATAATCTTTTATGGTCTGGTCCAACAATCATTCGCATAGCATGGGGTACAATTAATCCAACAAAACCAATAATCCCACTAACAGCAACCACTGCTGCTGAAACAATCGACGCCACACCTAATAATAATTTTCTGATTGTCTCCACATCAATTCCTAAATTTTGTGCTGTTTCTTCTCCCATTAATATAACATTTAATTCTTTTGAAAAGAAGACAAATATAGAAACCCCTGAAACAACAGGTATAATACTAATGGCGACACTTTTCCAACTTGCTGAACTCACGCTACCCATGGTCCAAAATACAATTTTTTCAACTTGATCATTATTCATTGTCATCAGTAGATTAATAAATGCTGATAGAAAAAAACTGATGGCAATACCGGACAATAGCAATGTAATCACCGGTGTCCTGTTATTTAATCGAGCAATATTATAGACTAAAAAGGTTGTCCCCATCGCACCTAAAAAAGCGCCAATTGAAATCATAGACAAACCTAAAAATGAAAAACTTATACCAAAGATAATCACCAGTGTCGCGCCAAAAGCCGCCCCTGAAGAAATCCCTAAAATATAGGGATCAGCCATAGGGTTTTTAAAAATCGCTTGAAAAACAACACCAGATGTCGCTAAAGCAATACCAACAATACCTGCTAAAATTATTCTAGGCAAACGAATATTAAGTACAATCAGTATTGAAGATGTTTTCATTTGTTCTATATTCACAAATTGCTTAATAAAAGGTATTCTAGATGAAATAATTTTTAACGCATCATTGAAGCGAATATCGGCAACACCTATAGTTGATGCAAAAATTATAATTACAAACAATATTACTGTATAGAGTCCTATGATTTTCCCATTGTTTTTTGTAATCATCTAAGACACCAAACCTTCATTATTCTTCAAAAACTTCTGGATGAATTGCTTTAGCTATTTGTAATAATCCATCAGCTAATCTTGGTCCCATTCTTGAAACCATATCTTTATCTACACCATAAAAATTGCCTTTTTTTATAGCGGTCAAGTCTTTATAACCGTTAGCTTCTTCTAAACCCTTCATTGTTGACTCATCGCTTTCCGCAATGACAACAGCTGGATCTGCCTCAATTAATTTTTCTAAAGAGAATTTCCAACCAGTTGCATCCTTAGCCACATTTTCACCACCGGCTATTGCCAACATTTTTCCAATAAAGGTATCACCAGTTGCTGTATAATCACCATATTCACCATGTCCAATAACATAGTAAACACTTTTTACTTCTTGTGATGCAACAGATTCTTTTACATAATTCACTTTATCTTGCATCTCTTTTATGATCTCTTTTGCTTTTTCTTCTTTATTCGCTAATAAGGCAATGTTTCCAATATTTTCATAAACGCCTTCAAAATTTTCTTGAGATATAACAACTGCTACTTTAATCCCCAATTCTTCTAATTTTTTAATATTTTCTTCGTCGAAGAAGGAAGCAGCAATGACAACATCTGGTTCTAATTCTGTTATCTTTTCTATATTAACTTCCGTTAAAGAACCGATTGAATTAATTGAAGATGCTTCTTCAGGATAATTACAATAATCCGTCCGTCCAACTAACTTATCCTCAGCCCCTAATGCAAACATCGTTTCAGTAACATTTGGTGCCGTTGATATAATCCGTTCTGGTGCTTCTTCAAATACAATTTCACGGCCATTACTATCTGTAAATACTAAATATGGTTCATCTTCTTCAGGTTCACTTGTATCTGATTCTATAACTTCTTCTGTTGCCTTAGCTGTTTCTTCGGCTGTTTCTGAAATTTCATCAGCACATCCGATTAAACCGACCCCTAAAGCAAACACTAAAAATAGAACAAAAAACTTTTTCAACATAAAAAAAACCCCTCTCAAAAACTTTCACGACGGGTAGTGATTAACCAAAAATCGATTAACTCATCCTCGTGAGTAACTAATATCTTTTCATATTATGTTAGGTATTCTGACTTGACTTCAACGCTAATTTTAGCCTTCCCGTTTCCAGTGGCATCTAAAAATCGCTCCATCATACAGTGGCGGGACCGTGTTAGATTCTCACTAACTTCCCTACGCATAATATCTATTCAATTGCAGGACCATTATAACACAGATTACTGAATGTGTAAAACGTATTATTTTAGTGGTGTGGATAACTTTGCCACGCTTTTCTGACTTTACCCAAAGTTTTAACACATTATCCACATTTATTCACAGGTTATACCCAAAACTGTGGACTAAAAGATTTCATATCTATATATAGTAGGAAAATTTGTTCTGTTATCAACACTACCCACATCTTATCCACAAAACATTTATAAAAACTGTTAAAAATTCACTTCAGTTGAGTTTTTGATTAAATTAAATCATTAATCTGATAAATATTTGAAAACAAATAAAATTTACTTAATTTCACTTTTTCCAAATTCAAAATATAAACATATTTGTTGTGGATAATCTATTAGCATTTTTACCCACTCTTTCAACAACTTTTACACATCTATTGAGCAGTTATACCCATGAATTGTGGATTAAATTCCGATATTTCTATATATAGTGGGAAAATTTGTTCTGTTATCAACACTACCCACATGTTATCCACAAAAAAATACTATTTAACTCATTTATCTAAATAGTATTTTTTACTTTAATTAATAATTATAGCTTCCTTTCAGTTGTCGCCATGAATCATCCGATAACATACCTTCCAAAAGTATTTCTGCCGACACAATATTCGTTGCTAAAGGAATATGATGTACATCGCATAATCTTAAAAGGGCTTGAACGTCTGGTTCATGGGGTTGAGATGTCAAGGGATCTCTTAAGAATATAATTAAATCTAACTCATCTTTTGCAATTTTAGCACCAATCTGTTGGTCGCCACCAATAGGACCTGACTGAAACCTAAAAATATCTAAGCCTGTTACATCTTGAATCCTTTTCCCAGTCGTACCTGTTGAAAATAAATTTGATTTTTTTAAATTTCCTTGATGTTTTACAGCAAATTTTACGATTTGACCTTTCTTCTGATCATGGGCAATTAATGCAATATTCATAAAATCATCTCCTTTTTATTCAATTTTATGTTATAATTTTGACGCTCCACGGGGCAAGCCCACGTGGATTCTTAATTCTTCAAACTCTGCCTATTAATACTAAGTATTAATTTGGTCTTACTAGTTCTCCAAAAGCTTAAATTCCCGTACGCCCTACGGTATTT
>Ga0306868_1000546_pt1 | contig 23813 bp, 18 predicted proteins | sample AntRauTorckE6832_FD_190411 | JGI IMG/M metagenome (GOLD analysis project Ga0306868, IMG submission 190411) | Saline lake microbial communities from Rauer Islands, Antarctica - Metagenome Torckler E6 #832 (v2) (version 2) | ecosystem: Environmental > Aquatic > Non-marine Saline and Alkaline >... | reverse complement strand
GCCTATTACTTGAAAACATCTAAAGGGGTGAACAAATGATTTATCGCTCGTGCATTTTTTTAACCTTTTTAGTGCTTACTTGCTGCGGTACACCAACCCAAAAACGCGGCTTAACAGAGATACCCACACCGACAGGCCCGGGAAGCCACCTTCCCTATTTAACCTCCGATTCCACCGGCAACATATTTTTATCATGGGTTGAACCGCTGGCAGATTCGGAAAACCATGCGCTTCATTTTTCAAAATTAAACGAACGCAAATTTTTAAAACCAACGTCCATAGCCCAAAGCGGAAAATGGTTCGTTAACTGGGCAGATTATCCCACCATCATCAGCAACGGCGGAGACGTTATTGCCGCTCACGTCCTCAACAAAACGCCCGGCAACACCTATTCTTACAACGTAAATATGTACCTGCGGGATGGGGCAGACGCCTGGTCCGGACCGGTTGTACCCCATGCCGACAGCACCGCTACCGAACATGGCTTTGCCTCCATGATTCCCTGGAATGAGGATGTTTTAGCCATCTGGCTTGATGGCCGGCGAACCGCCAATCGCAGCGAAAAAGAATATTTTAATATTGATAAAGCCATGACGCTTCGCAGTGCCGTTATCAGCCGTGATGGAACCGTGAATCACCCTAAAAAAATTGACCAAACAGTATGCGATTGCTGCAATACCGCACTGGCCCAAACATCAAACGGTGCCGTGGCGGCTTATCGAAATCGAACGGATGATGAGATTCGTGATATTTATGTGAGCCGGTATGTAAATAATGAGTGGACAGCGCCGGTGCCCGTGCATAACGATAACTGGAAAATTGCTGCCTGCCCTGTTAATGGCCCCGCTATAGCAGCTTCGGATTCGCTGGTAACGGTAGCTTGGTACACGGCCGCAAACGGTAAGCGTATGATTAAAGCCACTTCTTCAAGCGATTACGGCACAACATTTTCAGACCCCAAAATAATCAGCGATGAATCACCGCTGGGGCGGGTTGATTTGGCGATGGACCTATCCGGAAAGGCGTACATAAGCTGGATGGAAAAATCGAATACAGAAACCACTTTAAGGGTGAAAACCGTTGACCGCATGGGAAATATTTCTGAAGCTCAAACCATCACTAACTTGAATGCATCACGCAAGAGTGGGTTTCCGCAAATGGAGCTATCAGGTGGTACATTGGTATTTGCGTGGACGTCCGTTGGCGACACCTTTTCTGTACAAACGGCTACCATGCCACTGGATGATATTGACTGAGCAAGAAGAATGGCCTTGCAATTAATTGCCCGCCACTTACGATTTGATGTAGCCGTCAACCTGACTGACCGGCTTGTTACGCCATTTAGCTATTTGGGAAAGAATGTGCAACCGAACTTCATCGGTGAGCTCATTAAGGTCATCTGTGGTGAGGTTTTCGGTAGGAATGGGTTCAAGAATTTTTAGTTTGATGTGCGGAGCGACCCCAAACTTCCAGCTTTTGGCAGGCAAACAATTCTGGGTGCCGTCGATAGCCATGGGCAAAATAGGAACCCCTTCGGTGATAGCAAGCTCGAATGCCCCGTGAGAAAATCGCTTGAGTTTCCCGGTACGCGAGCGGGTGCCTTCGGGGAAAAACATAACGGAACAATTATTCTTTAATCGATTCCGTGCCTCCAAAAAGGTTGTAGCTTTTCGGTCGGCCGCGGCTCTATCCACCGGAATATCGTCTGACATTTTCATCATCCAACCTAACATTGGGACATCGAAAAGTTCTTTTTTAGCCACCCATTTCATTTCCCAGGGTACGTTGCAGATGAGCGGAATATCAGCCTGCGAAAGATGATTGCAAACCATAACGTAAGGCCGGCGGTCGTCAATTTCGGTATCACCGGAAATAGTGAGATTCCACTTCGGATTCACCCGCGATATGGCTTTGCCGAGCCTGCGAAAAAGGCGGCCGGTTTTGTATCGCGACGGATCGCCTTCAAACAGGCGGCATAAAGCCATTAGCGGCAGCCAGATTATAATGAGTAGAAGCACGCTGGCCCAAACCAGTACCGATTTTAAAGCGTCCATCACTCTATGCTTTTATCTTTGGAATCATGCTTTTTATGATACCCCACATCCCTTTTGAGGGCTGCCGAGCACGTTTGTTGCGTTCCACGGCTTTCTCAATAATATCAGGCTGAAAAATATCAATCTCTTTCAGCTCGCGAGCCGGAGCATAGGTACGCGGCGGGGTGGCATTAATTTTTTTAGTAGCCGAATCGGATGACTTCTTTTGAGGCGCTGATTTTTTTTGCTCCCCTTCTGAGGATTCTTTCCGGGACGAAGATTGTGTTTCTTTAGATTCTTTCTTTGCTGATTGCTTATTATTTGAACCCGGTCTTGTCTTGCGTGTACGTGATTTGGAAGATTCAGTCTGCTTGGTGGATTTTTTCGCTGGCTTTTTTTCGGTTTTTTTCTTTTGAGCCGGCCCTTCTTTTTCGGTGATTTGATGGCCCACCACGTCTTTGATGGCCCCGTAATATTTTTTGGCTTTGGGGTTCACCAGCGTAATAGCCGTGCCCGATTTATCATACCGCCCGGTGCGCCCAATGCGGTGAATGTAATCTTCGGGGTTATTGGGAACATCATAATTAATGATCACCGAAATATTATCGATGTCAATACCCCGCGAAAGTACATCCGTGGCTACCATTACGGGATACTGCTTATTTTTGAACGCCCGCAGCGCTTCATTGCGCTCTTCCTGGCTGCGGTCGCCATGCATGCTAACGGCCTTTACTCCTCTTTTTTTAAGGGTTCGTTCAAGCTGATCGGTTCCGCGTTTGGTGCGTGTAAAAATGAGGGCTGTTTCCCATTCAAGCTCATCAAAAAGCCGTTCTACAAGCTTAATTTTATCATTTTGCTTCACAAAATACACTTGCTGGTCCACGCCTTCGGCCGGTTTCGATGCCTTGATGGCTACCGTTATCGGGTCGGTCATCACTTTGTCTACCATGCGTTTCAGCTCGTCGGGCAGCGTGGCAGAATACAGCAGCGTCTGCCGTTCGGTGGGCGTTGCATCAATAATTTTTGTGACATCCGGCAGAAAGCCCATGTCCAGCATGCGGTCGGCTTCATCAAGCACCAAAAAGTTAAGATGACTGAAATCAATGCTTAGAATATTCATTTGATCGAGCAACCGACCCGGTGTGGCTACGATAATATCAACCCCGGCGCGGATAGCTTTTGCTTGTTCAGAAAAATCACTGCCGCCAATAACAATGGCGGAGGTGATTCCGGTATGGTAGCCGATGGCAAATATCTGTTCGTCAATTTGCTGGGCAAGCTCGCGCGTGGGCGTAAGGATAAGCGCTTGGGTGTGGTCGTTTTTATTTTCCAGGATTTTTTGAATCAGCGGTATTACAAAGGCACCTGTTTTTCCGGTACCGGTTTGGGCTGAACCCAACACATCTTTTCCTTCCAAAATGAGGGGAATACTTTGTTCTTGTATAGGTGTGGGATCGGTGTAGCGCAAATCGCGCAATCCGGAATTAATGCCGTCTTCTAAATTAAATTGGGTAAAACTCAACGTATCTGCTTTATTGGTTCACGCTTTTAGCGGTTGCGTTTAAATAATTTTGAGCATGGTTTTGGGCTTATTCTTACCCACCCCTGCACCCCTCCCGAGGAGGGGACTATCTGCCTCCCCTATTATGAGGGGATTCCCCGAAGGGATGCCTTTGGGGAAGGGGTGTGTTATTTTCCGAATGTGAATCAATTGCTCTATTTCTTTTTTAACCACTCAAAGCGTTTGGTTCAGGTTTTTTTTATGAGTTCAAATATAGGGTAGTTTTCACTAAGAAACGATTTTTAAAGAAATTTTAAGCGACCATTTCGATTTCGACATCGGCCGATTGAATTCGGTGCTTTCCCTACCTTTTAGATATTTTGGGCAAAATATTTTTTAAATTTTTGGATGATTTTATGCGAGAGATTTATAAGCAAATTCAAACTGTTTTAATTAATAAGTGGTCTAATTCCCCGACCCTGTGGGTCGGAATGAATCATAAAAGAAGGGCTGCAAAAATTTCTTCGATTCCCCTCTTGGGAGGGGTTTTGGGGTGGGTAATCAAAAAGAAAACCATTTTTACAGCCCTTCCGTCTTATTGATACCGCGACGGCTCTGCCTCGGAGTAGTTCATTGAAGGAAATTTTTTATCACCTCAAAAAATGGATACCTTTGATGCTCAATTAAATTTAACAAGCAAAAATAACATCATACAATGATATACAAGAAATTAACATCTGGAATTACTGTTTTTGCCTTCATTTTTGCGTTGGCAATTACCGGTTGCGATTCCGAATCGTTCTCCGACGGCGATGCCGATCTCGAGACTAATATCGACAGTGTAAGCTATGCATTTGGATACTTAAACGGCCAGCAAATGGTGCAACGCGAAATGAGTGATCTTGACCCTGAAATCTTTGCCGAAGCCATGGAACAGGCTTTTGAGGAAGATTCCTCGATCATACCAGAACGCGAACTTTCTACTATTTTGCAGAGCTATCAGCGCCGTGCACAGCAAAAAACGCAGCAAATGAAACAGCAAGAGGCCAAAGAAAATGAAGAAAAAGGCCAAGCGTTTTTAGAAGAAAATAAAACCAAGGAAGGTGTTCAAACCACCGAAAGCGGCCTGCAGTATAAAATCGTTGAAGAAGGTTCCGGAGCAAGTCCCGGCGCCGAAGATACGGTTGTGGTAAATTATGAAGGTTCACTGCTTGACGGGGAAGTTTTTGACAGCTCCTACGATCGCGGTCAACCGGCCGAAATACCGCTTAATCGTGTAATTCCCGGATGGACCGAAGGCATACAGCTTATGGAAAAAGGTGCTGAGTACACATTCTGGATTCCGGGCAACTTGGCTTATGGGTTAAACCCGCGCGCCAACGGCCCTATAGGCCCTAATGAAACACTGGTTTTTGATGTAGAACTTGTTGAAGTAAAATAAGTTTACATTCTCTCTTATAGATCCCGCGTAGTTTTCTGCGTGGGATTTTTTATTTCAACCCCTGCCGGATTAAATTAAATAGTTCCATTTTCCCCTCTTCAAATTTTTCCTTGTAATCCTGCTGGCTTCGTGTGATCACTTCTACGGCCTCTTCCCTTCCGTACACATCGGTAATCTCACATTTTCGTCCCCCCTCTTGATTGGGCATCTCTTTGTAGGTCAAAAAATAATGGTTGAGCCGTTCCACTAAATCATCAGGTAAATCATCTATTTCGTCCATCTCCCCATACAAAGCGTCCCCTTTCATCACCGCAATTATTTTATCGTCCGCCTCATCAAGATCAATCATGCGCAGCCCGCCAATGGGTTTGGCATCTAATGTGATATTGCCATGCGGAATATTGCGTTCGGTAATCACGCAAATATCAAGCGGGTCGTGGTCGCCGGCAATATTAGAACGCCCGGTCTTTTGCATGCAATAGTCGCCCACCGACTCACCGCAATAGGTCTGCGGAACGTAGCCATAGGGAAATGGGCAAATATTGGAGAAGCGCTGGGGTCGGTCAACTTTTAGGTAACCCGTTTCCTTATCCAGCTCATATTTCATGGTGTCGCCGGGTACAATTTCAATAAAAACGCGAACCACATCCGGTGCTTCATCACCAACAGAAATTCCATGCCACGGATGCGGTTTTGAAAAGAGTTTAGAAAGTTCTAAAAAGCGGGTGATGTCTTTTTTGTCCATATCTTGGTTTCGTTGATGAATTCAATTCAACACAATATAGGCAAAATTGGAGAGGTGAAGGACTTAAAACAGAAAAGGCCGGCTATCAACCGGCCCATTCTTATACGTTGGCTTTTTCGGGGTACAACTTCTTCAATAACAAAAAATCTATCTACATTGTCTTCATTATTATTAACGAGGTCGACTTACATTTGTTCCAATTAAAATTGTAGTTCAATATTTTTTCTAAACCTTTAAATTTCAGTTATTTACACCAAGTTTCTTTAAAAAAAGGAATGGATAAACTGCTTTTTTTCAAACTATATGTTTTCGTCTTGTGCACGCGCGAATGCGGATATATATTATTCATTCCATAAAAGATTAGCCAGGCCGGAATTTCGTGCCAATTTTCGATTTACGGCTTGCGTTACCATTTCCGGGCGACCTACAATTTTTACTGATTTTTTTGCCCGTGTAACAGCCGTGTACAGCAACTCACGGCTTAAAATTTTTGATGCTTCTTCAGGTAACACAATAGAAACATTCTCAAATTCTGATCCCTGACTTTTATGAATGGTGAGGGCGTAGGCCGGGCTAAAATCAGGCAGCCGTGAAGGCTCAATACCCCTCGTCATTTGCTCCTGTTCAAAATAAACCACCAGTTCCCCCTCATCATCTGCCAAGCATATGCCCAAATCTCCGTTATTCAAATCCAATGCATAATCATTGCGGTTGATAATGATTGGTTTTCCGGGGTACCACTGCTCAAATGGCGGGATGAACTTCTGCTTTCGCAACGTTGCTTCAATACTGCTGTTAATAACGTTTACGCCCCACGGACCTCGGCGATGCGCAGCTAAAATTTGGTTGGTATTAAACGCCCGAAATGCTTCTTCAATCGATTTGTGCTCGGGTACTACTTTAATATATGGGGTGATGATCTGTGCCATCATGCCACGGAATTGGGTATGCGAATCTACGGTCACCCTTTCTGCATCATCAAATTTTTCATCCTGCAAAATAGCATTGGTTTCTTCTGCGCGACCCGCATTAATAGATCGTGCCAACCGCCCAATGCTGCTATCCTTATCAAACCGGTAGCTTTTTTTCAATAAAACTACATTATCAGTCAGCGGTGCGGGCTGATCAGTTATATGATCATCGGGAATAGGCGTGTTTAATGCCTTAAATGCTTCCGCACGCTCTCGGCTTATATAGTTTTGGGGCTGATTTCCGCAAATATCTCCCAGCACAGCCCCCGCTTCTACCGAGGCAAGCTGATCTTTATCACCCAAAAGTATCAATTTCGTTTTTTCCAGCAGGGCCCCCACCAACTTGCTCATCAATACCTGATCTATCATTGAAGCCTCGTCAATAATCACCACATCATACGGCAATGGGTTTTCGCTGTTGTATCTAAACGTGGATGAATGCCGCCGTGCTCCCAGCAACTGGTGAATGGTAACCGCCTCGTCCGGTATAGCCTCTTTAATAGAATCCCTAATATCTAATGATGAACGAGCGTCCAAAATAGATTTTTCCATGCGAGCGGCTGCTTTGCCGGTGGGAGCCGCCATTGCAATAGCCGGTGATGTGCCGAAGGCGTGCCCCTGTTCGATCATCAATACCAATAATCGGATGATGATGGTTGTTTTACCTGTTCCCGGTCCGCCGGAAATGACTGTAAAATTATTATGCAGCGCCTGAACGGCCGCCAGCTGCTGCAAATCCAGAGTTTCGGTGCTGTGCTTAAACAGCCGATGTAAACCTTCGCTTAATACCTTTTGGTTGATTTGTGGATTTGCTCGAGTGCTTTTATCCAATAACTGTTTAGCCAGATTTTGCTCATACTGCCAAAGTTTATTCAGGTACAGTCGGTTTTGGTCAAGAGTAAGCGGGGTAAAATCACCGGCTTGGCCAACGGGCGGGCTTTCTCGCAGCATGGTTAACCAATCGTCGAGTGACGGTATTTTTGGGGTAAATCGAAGCTCGTTAAATATATCCTGTCCGGCCACATCACCCAGTTGCAGGCATACATTTCCCTCGCGGTACGTTCGGCTTGTGAATGCAGCGGCAAGCAAAACGGCTTCTTCTAAATTGGGATGCTGTTGCAGCAAAAAGCGACAAAATTCTGCATCGATGGCCTCAAATGATTCTGCCTTATGGAGCGCTGAAAGAAATTTCTTTGTGTTCATTGCGGGCTCCGGGCTAAATAGCTATTCAGTTTCTGTATCAGCGCTTCATCAGGACGATCGAAATAGATGCCTTCCGGCCCCTTTTCATTTATCCCGCGAACAAACAAATAAAACGCGCCGCCAAAATGCGTTTCATAGCTGTAGTTGGGCATCCGCTGCCTTAGAAAACGGTGCAGCGCTGCGCAATACACATGAGACTGTACATCGTAATAGGCCTGCTGCATTTCTTCCTCAAGCCGTTCTGTGCGGTAATCTTGTATGGTATGACCCAGGTGATTGGTTTTGTAATCGAGAATATAAAACCGGTTGCCGCACTTAAAAGTGAGGTCGATATAGCCTTTTAAAAACCCCTTGGGGACAAATCCTTTAGCGGCGGCATTGGTTGAAAATCCAGGCCGTATGATATTCAAGAGCTCATTCAGCTCCAGATTATCGGATGGAAAATAAAATTCCATTTCAGCTCTTTGATGCTCCGTGGAGATAGCATTCAGGCGCAGATTGGGCTTATCCAAAAGTAACGGTTTCTGAATGGTCCGTCGCAGCATATTCCGGGCCACCGGCACCCACCGCTCAGGTATGGATTGCCTGCCAAGTTGCTCTTTGATGACATCGTTCCACGCAGACGAGTCATTAAAATCTACATTTTCAAAGCAATGATGCACCGCTGTACCCGCATGCGGCCCCTTGGGAAAACTAAATATGGTTTGCCCGCCATTTTGCGGCTCCGGTTCATCGCCCTTTAGGGGTTCATCATAATAAAGCTCAAATTCACTTTCTGCATCTTCGTGTTCTTGACGGCTAAGTGATGAAAAACTGCCAACCCCATAACCGGCTTCCAAAGCAGTGTGGCGCTTGTACCTTTGCGCTTTGAGTGAGCCTTTATATCCATCATTGAGAGTTAGTTTTTCATCACTATATTTTTTTTGGATGCTTACCTCAATTAATTGTGATGCATGATCTTGTAGGTTTTTTATGGCTTCATCAAATTCCGCTGTTTGGACTTTTTCGTTATAGCCTTCACCCGTAATCTTTTGTTTTAATAATGCCTTGCATCGTTGATAACCCAACAGTAAATATCCGAAAGCGGAAAATTCTGTTTTTTTAGAATGAACCCAGCTTATATGGCACTGATATTGGGCCCGGGTTAACGCCACGTAGGCCAGCCGGATGCTTTCTGCCAACTCTTCCCCGGCCACGTTCAGGTACTTTTGGCTGCGTTTGGGGTCTTTTTTACCGTTAAAATCAAGTCGCGTGGTTGTTATATCACCATTCTTGGGGTGATAAACCAAGGGGTTTCCTTTGTCAACAAGCTCCGGGCCTCTCCATAAAAACGGACAAAATACAACCGGGTACTCAAGCCCCTTGCTTCGATGCATCGTTACAATTTTGACCAGGCTTTCATCACTTTCCAGTTTTAACTGCTCTTCTTCTTTATTCTTATCAAAATTTTCTCGTTTATTAGCCAGCCACTTCCTCAGGCTCCGACTACCGGTTTTTCCTTCCTTTTCCTGCTGCTGCAGCAGCTCGGTGAGATGAATATAATTGGTTAGCTTGCGTTCCCCATTGGGTAATTTTATAACCTGCTGCTGAATTTTCTCCTGATGCATGATCATCCACAGCGCTGCGGCTACACCATTTTGTTGCCACTCGCGGTTCGCTTCTTCAAAACGGTTTAACTTTTGGACCCACTGTTGTTGATCTTCTTCAAAAGTAATTAAATCCCGGGAGGTGTATCCAATAAACTGTGTGATCAGTGCCGCCCGTACCAGTCCTTCATTTGCCGGTTCCGCCAATGCCTTGAGTACCTGTTGCAGTTCGCGTGCTTCTGCACTTTGGAAAACATTTTCGCGGCTGTACTGTACACTTTTGATGCCTCTTTTCTGAAGAGCATCGCGTATTAAATCAGCCTGCTTGTGTTTGCGCACCAATACCGCTATATCGCTGGCTTCCAGTTTTTTAGCTTCAATAGTAGCCTTTCCGTCTTCTGCTTTTTTTAACAGCCCGAGGATGCGTGTTGCCGTATCGGCGGCACTGCGTTTATCCGCTTCTCCTTTATTGATTGGGAAATCATCATCGGAGTGCCCCAACCGATTAATTTGGATAGGTAATGCGGAATGTTCATCAATCTTTAGGGCCCCATATTTTTCTCGTCCGGGAACAACATCATTGAATGGTATTTTATTAAGCATGAAGGGATTCTCACGAAAACTGAACAGCTTATTAACCGCTTTAATGAGCGGCGGAACCGACCTGAAATTCTTTTCCAGCCCGTACATATGCTCTTCAGAAACATTGTTTTTAGCCTGCAGATAGGTAAATATATCAGCCCCTCGGAAACTGTATACTGACTGTTTGGGATCACCGATCATAAATAACACGCTTTCGGTATCATCGGAATTATAAATTGCGCTAAAAATTTGATACTGAATGGGATCGGTATCCTGGAATTCATCCACCAAAGCCACCGGATAATTGTTACGCAATACGTTGCTAAGCGACGGACTATCCGCCAAGGCACGCTGCAACTTTGTCAACAGATCATCAAACGAATATACCTTGAGTTCCTCTTTCTTATCGCCAAGCTGATTGCAAAGTGCTGCAAACAAATGGCGGCTAAAGGCAACATCAAATCGCTGCACCTCCCCGGCCCTATTGATATAGATATCAACGGCAGCAAAAAACGGATGCTGCGGAGGATCATCAGCGGCGGCTTTTACTGTACTTTCATTGATGACGGACTGACCAAATTTCTCAAATTTTTCGAACCACGTCAGCGGTACTACTTTTGATTGCAGCCAGATATCCATTTTGGAAGCCCAATCCGGAATGGAAGCCGGTTTATAACTTCTGCCATTCATTTTATCACTCATTAAAAGCGTGGTGATATCTTCTTTATAGTCACTCCAGATATTTTGCAATTGCTCAAACAATTCCTGAAGCTTGGATATGGAATCATAAAATTTGTTGAGCGGTACTTCCCGCGGATAAACATCGAGGTACGGTTTGCCTACATGTTTAGCCAGTTTTTTTGTTAAAGAATCCGGATTTATCTTTTTATCCATCAATAGTTTAAGCAAAGGCCTTTTTTGCGGATCGTCGGTAGCCTCGCGTACCCAACGGCGCCAGTAATCCAGTATCATTTCGCCGACCAGTTCAGAATCGTCGCCTACCAACTCCATATCGAAAAGTGCCTTACTCTCAAAGGCTTGATTTTGCAGTACCTGCCGACAAAAACCGTGAATAGTAAGCACCGCAGCTTCGTCAAACGAATGAATAGCTTGTTGCAATTTCCTTATGGCGGCCGCTTTATCATCAACGTAGTTGAATAAGGCCTCCAAAAATGCATCTTCCGAGGTCTCATCACCACGCAGTATGTGAATAGATTCTCGAAGACGACTCAGCAGCCGGTCGCGCAATTCTTTGGTAGCTGCTTCGGTATAGGTGACGACCAATATCTCATCCACCGTTTTGTTTTCATCAACAATAGCGCGGACATACAAAGATGCAATGCTGTACGTTTTGCCGGTGCCCGCGCTTGCTTCAATGAGGTGGGTGCCGGAGTATGAAAGCTGAAAAGGATCAAATGGTTGCATAATTAGCGCTCCTCCATTTTATAATGCTGCAAAACCGATGCCCAAAAAGAAATAGAATTTCCCTTGAATTTACTTGCTAACTTATTGCTTTCAAGCGGATTAGAGCTACCATACGTATAAAAATTATAGGTATCATCTCCTTCCAACGGAAACGGGACATACGGATTCTTCCATTGTTTTTGGGCCTTACCTAATGCCTGATCTGTGTTTTTATCTTTTTCCAGTTTTTGTTCCGCATAGACGAACGACATTCTTGGAAAGAACACAAACGGGCCTTTAAGTGCCGCCCAGTACTGAATCAAAAGATCCTCCAGTATTTTGGGTGCATCTTCTACGGCTTTCAATCTATGGATGGCAACGCCATTTTTATTATCATTTAAGGTGTAGAGGACGCTGGTACGCGGATACGTTTTATCCTCGGTCATATGCAGCATTAGATGATTGATCCAGAGCTTGATGAGGTCTTTGGGGCGCTGCGAGCCAAGCCGATAAAAAACTTGTTTGCTTTCATAAATTTCCTGCAGGCGGCCGGTCAACTTGAATCCGTTTATTTCTACATCCACTTCTGCAGGTGCTAATTTTTTCTCCTCAAGCAGCTGCTCTACTACGGATCCAAAGTATTGCACCTGCTTGGCTTTGTCATCAAACGCCTGCGCGCCCGGCCATCCCTCGGGCATCATGCCCCGTGATTCAGCCATTTGATGATACTCTTCCACGGCTTGATCATTCAAATATCCTTCCAGTAATTCTTGGCCAAGGGCATAGCCTTGCAGCCCTTCCAGGCTTAACGGTTCGCGGTCTTCATCCAGGATATTATCCTCCTGCAAATACACTCCAAACCGATTTTGCAATACATACTTTGCGGGATGAGAGAAGAACCTAACCAGTTCATGAATGGTCAACCGCTTAAAAGATTCTTCCGGATCAGGCAGCGAATCATTTGTAGAGGGCTTTGAAATATCGTCTATATTTCGACTTCGCTGCGCTGCGCTCAATACGACGTCAGTCTGAGCGCAATGAGGAGGTACAACGAATGAAGTCGAAGACTCATTTTGGGTTCTATAAACCCCATCCATAAACAGTGGTGTTGTAGTCCCATCGGTCTGCATTAAAGACCGGGCTACATTTTGGTTGATTTGTGAATAACTAAAGAGATTATTTTCAGCGTGGTTGTTAAAATAAGCCGGACTAAACGCCTGCAATTTATGCTTTGTTAAAATGGCATCTTCAGCTATATCATACGTATTAGTGATGTAGTCGAGCAGCTCCTGTACCACTACCGATGGTGGCAAATCGGTATCTCTGCGTTCGCTTTTGCCAATATAGCTGATATAAAGATGCTCTTGAGCAGCAAGAATGGTCTCCAAAAAAACGTGGCGGTCATCTTTGCTTTGAACGCGATCTCCCTTTTGCGAATACTTATTGATCAGATCGAAGGTTATGGATGGCTTAGAGCCCGGGAATGATTCATCGCTCATTCCAAGCAACGCAATACACCGGGCCGGAATTTTACGCATATCTGTCAACGAGCTGAATGTTACGCCCCGCCCTGAGCCACCACCGGTTGTTGGGGATTCAAGCTGTTCAACCAGCCATGAATGGATTAGCTGAAATGATATCACCTCATGAAATTCAGATAAGTCTGCATTCTTTTCCAATTCAAGAATGATGGTACGAATATGCTGTACGGCTTTAAAGTGCCGGTCATCATCCTCAAAAAAATCATCCAAAAGATGTAGTAACAGGGCGCTCCAATCATCCAGCGATTGTGGTTGGCGAACGTTATTGCAGAATTCAAACAATGCCTGCATACAGGTTGAAAAACGGCCTGCCAACGCCGCATCTTCTGAACGTTCAATTTCTTTATAGGGGAATATACCCCGGTACAAGTTTGTGCCGTCCGGCTTGAGTGTATATCCTAACATTATGCGGTTAAGCCCCGCCTGCCAAGTAAAATGATCACTCGGCGGTACATCCATGGTTGATTTATGCGGCGCATTAATGCCCCATCGGATTTGATTCTCATCAATCCATTTTTCGAGTGTAGTAAGATCCTGATCGGAAAATTCAAATTTTTGTCTGATGCACCGATACGAAAGCACATCAAGCACATCGGTCACTTTAAAGCGGCTTTGAATCAAGTCTGTTAAAGCGATAAAGGCCTGATATTCGGTATTGGTATGGCTCCGTTCACTTAAATAAAATGGCACAGTTGGCACGGCTTCCCTTTCCATGCCAAATACCGCTTCAATAGCTGCTGCATAGGCTCCCATTTCAGGGGCTAAAACCATGATATCAGCGGAATTAAGGCTTTTATCATGATCCAGCATAGCCAGCAGTTGATCGTGAAGCACTTCCACCTCCCGCCGGCGGCTGTGACACGAATGCACCTGCAGGCTGTGATCATACTGCGGACGGGATGACTTCGCCGACTCGTTTTGAATATCTTTTTTTAATTGCTGAAATAGATTTAATGAATCACTCCTACTTTGAACCGGTACATCCGTTCGATTTATTGCAGAATCAGCTTCTTTTTTGGCCGCTTCATCCAGGAGTGATAAAAAATCAGCGCCCGATTGCCCCATTGATTCCACCAGAGGATTGCATTCATTGACTTGGCCGGCCATGGTATAGAACGAGATATCAATCACTCGTGAAAGATTCACCAGCATATTAATGTACATGGGCGGCATGGATGAAACGCCAAAAATATTGATTGCTGACGGCAAGGAGTGGCTATCAACCTGCTGTTCATTCATAGCCTTGCATAGTGCTTGCCATATTTCAGCGCGGTGATTAACCATTGTCTCAGCCTTTTTTTTCCAGTGCTCGTTTAATTTGCGCCACAACGTTGCCTGCCAACGTTCCGAGTCGGTGTTGTGGATCAGTGAATGATCTTCCCATTTTAAGAGCATGGCGGGCCGGAAGGTGAGATACTGGTCAAACACATTAGCTATGCGGCCTGAAAGCTGCCAGCGACGTACTTCATTTTTCTGCGAATCACCCCGGTTAATATACTGCTGAATAGTATTTAGTGATGGATCCAAATGGTTTTTTAGAATATGCATCAACGCCCACCGCATGGGTTCTCGTTCAGACGGTAATGTTTGGGGGATGGATGGGTTCATCACCCGCACGATTTGCCAGAATATTTCGGCAGGGAATTTATACTCGATATTTGCAGCAATACCCTCCTCTTCTGCAATATAAAGCAATAGCCATTGCGCCATACCGTGGTTCTGCACCACATACATTTCCGGTAACAACAAATTCTGCGAAGTGGCCGCATCCCTTTGCTGAAGAAGTTGAGCCGCTAATGTGTGTAAATTTTTAGCCGTAAAAATGTTGAGCATTTAAGTACTAACCTTTTTAAATCCAATGCAATGATTTGAACGTACATTAACTTTGAAGGATAATCCGAAACAAAAGTAAACTCTAAAATAACTAAATATTATTATGAAAAAAGCATTCATGCTTTCGTTATTTGTACTTTTTGGCGTATCAGCTACATTTGCTCAATCCATGGTTATGGTAGGCGGGCAAGATATGTCTCCCAAAAAAGATATTGTTGATAATGCCGTAAATTCTGCTGACCACACCACGCTGGTTGCTGCAGTAAAAGCAGCCGGACTGGTTGAAACCCTGAAGAGCGACGGCCCTTTTACCGTATTTGCTCCTACCAACGATGCCTTTGAGAATCTTCCTAAAGGTACCGTTAAAAAACTTTTAAAGCCGAAAAACAAGCAAAAGCTGGCCAAAATTCTCACCTATCACGTTGTTCCCGGAAACATCACTTACGATGCTGCGGCGGATGCCATTGAAAATGGCGGTGGAAAAGCTGAATTAAAAACTGCAAGCGGCGGTACGCTTACTGCTATGTGGAATGGTGAGCACAACATTGTTATAAAAGACGGCAATGGAAATGTAGCCAACATTTCTACCTATGATGTCGCGCAATCTAATGGCGTTATTCACGTTATAGATAGTGTTTTGCTTCCTGCCGATAAAATGAAAAAGGACAAAATGATGAAAGATGATAAAATGATGGATAAAGACAGCTAATTTTTGTTTTTTCCGTTGAAGATATTTTGTACCCCTAAAAGGGCGTCTCTTGATTGAGGCGTCTTTTTTTTATTTAATAATACCTTTCACAAAGTTTGGCAATCCAAAACTACCCGAATGAACAGCGGCATTGTAGTATTTTAGTTTCCTACCCAACTTTGGCAATCTTTTTTCAACGTGCTGCTTCGTAAAATCACTTAGCGGATCGGGGCCTTTAGAAGCGAACCCAAACGACCACATCCCCGCCGGGTATAATGGAATGTAGGCCAAATACATTTTTGATACCTCGTATAGCTCATCAAGAGCGGTAAATACGTCCTTCATGCTCGGATGGTAATGCTCCACCCAGGGACTTTCGGTCTGAGCCGCCAGTATGCCATCCTCAGCCAGCCCATCATAACAAGCCTGCAAAAAATCCTTTTCAAACAATCCTGCAGCCGGACCCGTGGGATCTGAACCGTCAATTAAAATTACATCATACGATTCCGTTATTTCTTGCACATATGTAATACCATCCCCGATAATTACATTCAATTTGTGATTATTCCAGTCGCCCACTTTCGGTAAAAACTGCTTGGATGCGCGCACCACGGTTTCGTCAATCTCTACCAAATCTACTTTTTGCACTGATGGGTGAAGCATGACCTCCCGTGCCGTCCCACCGTCTCCGCCGCCGATTATAAGTATGCGCCGGGGATCAGGGTGCGAAAAAAGCGGCACATGGCTGAGCATCTCATGATAGACAAACTCATCCTTTTCAGACAGCATCACCATACCGTCAATGGTCATCAAATTTCCCCAGGTATCAGTTTTCAATACCTTTACTTTTTGATAGGTCGACTGTTCCGAAAACAGAACCTTCTCAACGCCAACGGTTAGGCCGGTTTTCTTGTGATAAAATTCATTGAAAGTCGATGACACGAAATAGTATATGTTTTATCTGCTGATTACTGATACCACAATACGGCCGCGGCAAATACTGATGCGCACTGACCTACGTTGTGGCTTATGCCGATGGATCGGACCTCTTTGAGTGCTCGGTTACGTGATTCAAAAGCATTGGCTACCATTTGGCGGGCCGTCGACTCCACGTTTTCAAGCTTGCTGTGGTCTTCAAACTCCATAATAACCCCAGGCTCCGCTTCATTCTCCGGAATACCAACGGCCACCGCAGCTGAAATAAATCGCCCCGCCGTGGTTGAGTCAATATGAGCATACGCTAAGGGAATGAAGCCTCCTTTGGGAAACTGCATCTCTTTAACATCAACCTGCACGGCTGCCGGGGGTAAAATACTACTTAGCCGCAAAAGATTCGTATCGCCCACGCCTGCATTTAACAAGGAATTATCGAACGCATTAAGTGGAGTGCGTCCTTCTGAAGCACCGCGCACCAGGCAAAAACAATTCGGGGTCTTAGCCATCAATAAGTTGCTATTCATCGTGTAAAACAACCTCAGCCGGTTTTTGTGGTTTATGATGCAATCGCTGGCCGTTATCAACATTGAACAGACCGCGTTTCATTTCCACGCTTGAACTGTTGTTTGATTCAAGGGCCTCTTTTAATTCCTCCTGTATAATCCACGGATCAATCGTATCCCCGCATGTAAATATATCCACGGCTGCATAATCGTATTCCGGCCAGGTGTGAATAGAAACGTGCGATTCGGCAATGACCACCACCCCGCTCACTCCATGCGGACTGAATTCATGAAAATCATGCGATATAATGGTGGCTTGCGATGCTTCTGTAGCTGCCAGCATGGATGATTCAATATAAGCTACATCATTAATGAGGCCTGAATTGCAGTCATAGAACTCAACCAAAATTTGCCGGCCAAGGGCTTCCATCTTTGTCATTTTCTTTACAGTTTTCAATCTATTATTATTTGTAGCCGAATGAAAATAAAATTACTTTTAGCTTTGAAATTAAGTCATGATGAATGCATCAAAACTACATAATTTTTTGAAATAATTAATGTCCGAATCCACAGAAAATTTATCTCAGGAATACCTTCTTTCGCTGTATAAAAAGATGCTTCTTCCACGGCGCATAGAAGAACGCATGCTCAATTTATTGCGGCAGGGAAAAATAAGTAAATGGTTTTCGGGCATTGGTCAGGAAGCTATTGCCGTTGGTGCCGCAACCGCACTACAACGCGAAGATTATATTCTACCCATGCACCGTAATCTGGGTGTGTTCACTACGCGCGGGGTTGATTTCTACCGATTATTTTGTCAGCTTTTTGGCAAAGCCGATGGTTTTACCGGCGGACGTGATCGCTCTTTTCATTTTGGGACGATGGAGCACCGTATTTCCGGAATGATTTCACATCTCGCCGCCACCATGCCCGTGGCCGATGGACTCGCTCTGGCTTCCAAGCTGAGAGATCATAATTTTGTGGCCTGTAGCTTTTGTGGCGACGGCGCCACAAGCGAGGGCGATTTTCACGAGGCGTTAAATCTGGCCGCCGTCTGGCAGCTACCGGTTATATTCATCATCGAAAATAACGGCTACGGTTTGTCCACCCCCACTCGCGAACAGTACGCTTGCGATGATTTAGTTGACCGGGCCCAAGGATATGGAATGAATGGCGTAAAGATAGACGGCAACGATATTTTTGAAGTAATGGAAACCGTTAAGCAAGCCCGTGCCAATGCCCTGGACGGTCAACCCACGTTTATTGAGGCCAAAACCTTTCGTATGCGCGGGCATGAGGAAGCCTCTGGAACATTTTACGTGCCCGAAGAACGGTTTGAGACGTGGGAAGAAAAAGATCCCCTACTGCTGTTGCGCCGTCGCCTTACTGAGCAGGGTTCAGTCAATTCTGAAAAACAATTTAAGACCATTCAGGATGAAGTGGATCAATTATTTAGTGATGCACTAGAGAGAGCACTTGATGCCGATGAGCCAATTTTTGACAGAGAAAAAGAATTGGATGCCGTTTACCATCCGGTTGATGAAATTCCAAATCAGCCCAAAAGCGAATCCACTTCCGAAAAACGCTTCGTGGATGCCCTTCAATTTTCGTTGCGTAAAATAATGACTGAGGATGAAGATGTTCTTATCATGGGTCAGGATATTGCTGAATACGGCGGCGTGTTTAAAATCACTGAAGGATTTACCGAGCAGTTTGGGAAAGAACGCATCCGGAATACACCTATTATTGAATCCGGAGTAATTGGCAGTGCCATCGGGCTGGCCCTCGAAGGGTTCAAACCGGTGGTGGAAATGCAGTTTGCCGATTTTATATCATGCGGTTTCAATCAAATTATCAATAACCTGGCGAAAGCCCACTACCGCTGGATGCCGCCATTAAATATCATCATTCGTGCTCCGCACGGGGCCGGCGTTGCGGCCGGGCCGTTCCATTCGCAATCACCCGAAGGATGGTTTATGCAGCATCCCGGCTTAAAAATTGTTGTGCCTGCCACGGTTGAGGATGCACAAAATCTTCTTTATAGTTCTATTCATGACCCTAATCCGGTTCTCTTCTTCGAACATAAAAAACTGTATCGGAGTATACGAGAGGTTACGCCTGATCAGTGTATGATAGAACCATTGGGAAAAGCGAAAATTCGACGGGAAGGCCATGACGCTACCATCATTACCTACGGCATGGGCGTTCACTGGGCACTTGATATGGCCGAAAAGTACGCAAGTAACGGAAAAGAATTAGAAGTGGTTGATTTGCGCTGTCTTGCTCCGCTGGATATGGAAACCATCAAAAAATCAGTTGCAAAAACGAATAAAGTACTGCTGCTTCAGGAGCCCTCAACTACACTTGGACCGATGAGCGAAATTTCGTCCTTGATTACGGAAGGCTGTTTTGAGGATTTAGATGCGCCGGTAATGCGATGCTCTTCGCTGAATATGCCGGTGCCCTTTAGTCCTGAATTGGAGAAAGAATATTTAGCAAACGCAAGGCTCGAAGAAATGCTTAACGAACTGCTGGATTATTAACTCAATCTAACAACGGGGCAGACAAAAAAAATTAAAAATCATTCTCTCCGTCATCACCTGAAAAATCATCTGATTCCTGAAACGGACTCCACACCGGTTTTTGATCGTTAGCAGGGTTTTCGGTTAAATTAATACCTCTTCCGCCATCACTGCCTATTACAAAAATTTCAAAATTACCACCCACAAAACTTTCGTAAATAATTTTGCCTCCCGTGGGACTCCATCCCGGTCTCCTATTCTGAAACTGATTGGAAGTAAACGCACGTTGGCTGCTTCCATTATCATTCATAATAAATATTTCAGGATTCCCTTCTCTACTGCTCACAAATGCCAGTCGCCTGCCAAAAGGATTCCATGCGGGAGTTGAATCATAACCGGGATGATTGGACAAATTTATTTTATTTCTTCCATCACTGCTCATTTTATAAATTTCAAAATTGTCATCTCGCTCACTTATATACGCAATGGTACCTCCATTGGGAATGCCATACGGGTTTAGAATCAAATTCTGGATTCAACGTAAGCTGGGCTTGTTGGCTTCCGTCCCTGTTTGATACAAAAATATCTTTGTTTCCGTTACGGTCACTTACAAATGCAATGAGTGAGCTGAATGGATTCCACACGGGTCTGTTATCAGTTGCAGGATTAGCTGTAACCCTAATCATTCCATTGCCTTCCGGGTCAACTATATAAATTTCTTTATTACCGTCTCTGCTGCTAACAAATGCAATTCGTGAATTATCCGGGCTCCAGACAGGGTCGGTATCATTGGCGGGGTGCATTGAAATGTTTCTCTTATTGGAACCATCTGCATTTATAATATAAATTTCGTTATTGCCCTCAGCTTTACCTGTAAATGCAACCATGGTACCATCTTTGGAAATAGAATACCCCGATTCTAACTCTATATTGCTGGATATGAGTTGTTGATCAGAACCATCACGTATAAATTATGCTGACCATTTTCTGTTCTCACAAATAAAATCTCGTCAATAAAGGCTGCTTTGCAATCTATAGCTATAGATGTAGTAGCTACCTCGTCATTTGATATTTCAATTTCCGACAGATTTCCCCCCTCCACCGAACAATTTGCACGTACATCTTCAAAGCTCAATTGATAGGTTCCGTCAGCAAGATTATTGACAATTATATTATTACTTCCTGATGAACTAAACCGGAGTGTATCATTAAGTACCAATGTTAGATAAAAATCTTGGTCAGGACCATTTCGGGCAAAATCAACCGTTAAACTTTCTTTTTCTTCTGTGCTTGATACCGGATTTGAGGCATTGTCGCTGCATGAGATGAATGCTGAAAAAAGAAAAGAAATTGCGAATAATAAAATGAGATGCTTCATGCGGTTAAATCTGTTATTGACAGGCTTCCCAGCAGTTAAGATACGAATAATTACGTTTTGTAGTTTTATTTTAGTGGTAAAAAAGGGACAAGTAACCCACTACTCATCAACGGTAAAAACGTTAAACTATTGCAAAAACTTAATTTAAAAGAAATAAACCAAAGGAAGGGCTAAAAAATTGAAACCTAAAATAATATCAACAATCTCATAAATTTGGGTGGTTGCTTACGCTTTCATCGTTCTTTTCAACAGCAATGCGGCGGGCCAGCTTTTCTTCAAAATCATCGGCGGCTGTTACGCTGTAAGCATTTCTTAGCACTTGTTTTCCGCCTTTCGATTGTTCTGCAAAGGTTTTTAGAAGCGGACGACTTTTGAAGTAATCGGTCAACGTGATATAATCTTCATCATCAAGACGATTTTCAACCCACCCGTTAATGAGATTAGATAATTTTGAAGTATTTTTTAAACGACTAACCATAACATTTTAAGAACATAAATGCATTAACCTAAATAAGAATGTTCTTACTATGCTATGCAGAAATTGTTTCAGGATATACGTGTTTTTTTAATAAAGTCTGTAATTGCGAACGTCCACGGTTAATACGAGATTTTACAGTACCCATGGGTAAGTCCGTTATATTAGCAATTTCATCATAAGCCAACTGCTGAATATCGCGCAGAATAACCACCTCACGAAAATCCTCACTGAGTTCTTTGAGTGCTTTTTCAAGCTCATTCATGCACATTTTCTCGTGAAGTGAATCATCCGGCAAAATGTCTGTAGCCTCAAGCTTCATAGCGCGGTCTTCGGAATCTTCTTCATCTTTGTGGATAGTCACCGTGGTCATGCGCTGCTTTTTCTTGTATTCGCTTTTAGCGAGATTGAGCGCAATGGTGTACATCCAGGTCGAAAATTTGGCGATACGCTCGTAGGAGTGCTTAGATCGATAGACCCGCAAAAACGTTTCCTGCACTAAATCTTCGCAATCCTGATGATTATGCGTGTACCGATACAGAAAATTGTGCAAGCGGTCTTTGAAGCGTTTTACCAACAAATTGAACGCCTGTTCGTGGCCCGACTGAAAATGCTCCATTAAATCTTCGTTCGAAAGCTGATCGAATTGTATAGCTGAAGAAGTTTGAATGTCCATAGTTGCCAACCCCATTCGTTAATGTTGCGATTAATGAATTGCGGACATCAACCAATGAAATTAGCCGATAATCCGCTTAATCATCAGGAGCAGTATGGTGGAGGGATCCATTTTTGAGAAGCCTTTAGCTGCGCTATCGGCGTCAAGCAGTGCTTCAAATACCCGGCTCATATCATGTAATTCATACGATGATGCATCCGTCCAAAGCTTGTTGAAGTACCAATTATTGTTGACACCCAAAGCTGATTGTACCTGTTGCTTGTTGTTCCCTTTAGCAACGAGGCGACGAATTTGCCAAATATTTGCGAATACACTGTAAAAGAACCCCACGGTACCAATTACTTCTCCCGTGTTCGCTTTAGAGTGTTGCAATATCTGTTCCACAATAAATTGGCACTGATCAAGATCGTTGGCAAATACGGCGTCTTTGAGCTCAAACACCGAATATTCGCGATATGAGCCAATTACATTTTTTACATCAGCCGTAGTAACGCGCTCGGAAGTGTCCACAAAAGTACACACCTTTTCTATTTCTTTGGACAGTATCTGCAGGCTATTGCCCACCATTTGTGCTAATATTTGAGCCGCTTCCGGGTCAATATTTTTGTTATGGTGTTCTTTAGTCCATTCAATCACCCAATCGGGCAGCAGGTAATCTTTCACCTCTTTAAACTGGTAAAGCCCCACTTTGGAACTGCTTTTTAATGCTCGGCCCAGCTTACTGTTGCCATGCGGTTTTTGGGTATCAAACAGTACCAGCAGGGTTGATGGGTTGGGCTGCTCAAAATAGGGTAGGATTTCATCCAGCCCGCCGCCGGCGCCTGTTTGGTGGTATGAGGAGATGTTAAGGCTTAAAAAATCTCGGACGATGACGATGCGTTTTTCCGCCATCATCGGAAAACTTCGCACGATGCCCAGCACTTGTTCCGGACTTTTTTCGCGTGCGTAGATAAGATCAAAATTGAAATCTTTGTGCTCCGCCGGCATTAGGTTTTCGGCCGCATCCTGTAACTTGGAAAGAAAGAAATTCTCATCACCACAGAAATAGTAGATGGGCTTCTGCTTATCGGCTGATGTTAATTCAGCCAATGCTTTCTTGTAAAGTTTTATGCTATTTTTTTTAGCCATATCGAAGCTATCAGTTTTTAGCTATCAGCATTCAGGCAAATGATTTATTGCTGAATGCTGATGGCTGATCGCTTTAAGGTCTCAGTCGCCCCATCATGCGGGGAAATGGGATGGTCTCGCGAACGTGGTCAAGCCCGCAAAGCCAGGCCACGGTGCGTTCCAGCCCTAAACCGAAGCCGGAATGCGGAACGGAACCATATTTTCGAAGCTCAATATACCATTCAAAAACGTCTTCAGGCAGGTCGTGTTCGTGCAGGCGTTCAAGCAGCATTTCCAGATCATCCTCCCGTTGGCTGCCGCCAATTATTTCGCCATACCCTTCCGGGGCCAGCATATCGCAAGCCAGCGCCAGGGTTTCATCTTCCGGGTCGCGCTTCATATAAAACGCCTTTACTTCCGCCGGATAGCGATGCACTAAAATGGGTACGTCATACTGCATGGTGAGAATGGTTTCATCGCTACCCCCGAAATCAGCACCCCATTCAAATTCTGCCGCCGATTTCTTCCAATCCGGAATATTACGCAAGTCTTCTTCAATCTGATCAACCCGAGCGATAATATCTTTTATGCGCTGATCAATTTGTGCTTTACGCCACTTTTTGGCCTGACCGTGTTCGGCCTCCAGTTCCTCGCCTTCGGTTTGCAGCTTATTTTTCTCCTCTTCCCT
>Ga0306868_1000545_pt1 | contig 23831 bp, 23 predicted proteins | sample AntRauTorckE6832_FD_190411 | JGI IMG/M metagenome (GOLD analysis project Ga0306868, IMG submission 190411) | Saline lake microbial communities from Rauer Islands, Antarctica - Metagenome Torckler E6 #832 (v2) (version 2) | ecosystem: Environmental > Aquatic > Non-marine Saline and Alkaline >... | reverse complement strand
ATTTTTTAGCGTATACTAACGATAGAGAAATTATGACAAGACCTATCTGGCGTTTAATGCCAAAATTGGAGATGTATAAAAATAGCCAGACAGCTAACCTTGATAATGCGTACTGGTTAGAAAAACGAATTGTAAACATTCCAAGTAGTGTGATTATTGATGGGTGAAATCGTTGCAATAGGATATTCCGGACATGCCTACGTTGTACTTGATGCTGCGGAAAAGGCAGGGCTATATGTTGAAGCTTACGCTGAAAAAGAGCAACGAACTCTCAATCCATTTAAATTGGAGTATCTTGGCTTTGAAGGTGATGTTAATTTTGATGGTTGGGATAAAGGATTTGAGTTTATTTTAGGAATTGGCGACAACATAATCAGAGAAAGAGTTACCAAACTGATTGCGTCAAAAAGGGAAAAATTACTTTCAGTTGTACATCCTTCGGCTAATATCGGTTCATTTGTTGAAATTGGAGATGGTTCTTTTATTGCGGCTGGGGCTATGATTAATCCATACGCCAAAATTGGAAAGTCTGTAATTATAAATACCGGAGCTATTGTAGAGCACGAATGTCAAATTGGTGAATGTACACATATAGCACCCGGAGCTGTAATGGGAGGCAATGTTAAAGTAGGCGATCGATCTTTTATTGGAGCAAATTCTGTAATTAAAGAGGGTGTAGAAATAGGAAGTGATGTAATAATTGGTGCTGGAACTGTAGTTTTGGATAATTTAAAGAGTGAGAGTAAAGTAGTGGGAAACCCGGGTAGGTTCATATGAAATTAGATAAAGTACTAATCATTGCTGAAGCCGGGGTTAACCATAATGGAAATATGGATACTGCCAAAGAGTTAATTGATGTGGCAGTTGATGCAGGTGCCAATATTGTAAAGTTTCAGTCTTTTAAAGCAGAAAATTTAGTCTCAAAAAAAGCTCGCAAAGCAGAGTATCAAGTTCAAAATACGGGCGATGACGTAGGTCAATACGAAATGCTAAAAGAGCTTGAGTTGAATTTTGAAGATGCGAAAAAGTTAAAAAACTATTCTAAATCCAAAGGAATTAAATTTTTATCCACTCCTTTTGATATCGACAGCATCGAAGAGTTAGTACAAGCAAAACTAATTGATCGTTTCAAAGTACCCTCAGGAGAGATAATTAACCTACAATATTTACGTAAAATAGCAGATTATGAGTTGCCGGTCATTTTATCAACAGGAATGTCCAGCTTAAAAGAAGTAGCAGAGGCTGTGGATATATTATTGGGTGGGGGCAATTTAACCAGAGATGATATTACGGTGCTTCACTGTAATACTGAATACCCAACTCCTGTGGAAGATGTGAACTTAAATGCGATGCTTACTATCAAGGAGGCGCTAAAAGTACCTGTGGGGTATTCGGATCACACTGAAGGGATTGAAATTCCCACTGCTGCTGCTACACTTGGAGCCAGTATAATTGAAAAGCATTTCACCTTAGATAAGACAATGCCGGGCCCTGATCACAAAGCATCATTAGAACCGAAAGAGTTAAAAGCGATGGTTAAATCAATCCGTAATGTTGAAACTGCCATGGGAAATGGCATAAAGCGCCCTTCGTCATCCGAAACAAAGAATATAGAAACTGTACGAAAGAGCATACATATAAAAAAACAAATACAGTCAGGTAAAAAGCTAACTGCAGATCATTTAATCACAAGACGACCTGCAAGGGGGATTTCTCCCATGCACATAGATCTTGTTATTGGTAGAAAGGTGGCCAAGGATTTAGAGCCGGACGATACTCTTAACTGGTCAGATTTGGCATAGACAAATATTTACTATGAAAATCATTTTTATTGGATGCATTGAATTTTCTGAACAGTTGTTAAAAAAACTGTTACTGGAGGAAGCTGAGATTGTTGGAATTATTACCAAGGAAGAATCAAAGTTTAATGCCGATCATGTAAATTTAAAACCTCACGCAGATGTTGCAAAAATCCCCTGCGGGTACTTTGCAGATGTAAATAGTTCTGAGTGTATATCCTGGGTCAAATCGTTGAAGCCTGATATTATTTTTTGTTTTGGCTGGTCGCACTTATTGAAAAAGAAAATACTTGACTTGCCGCCTATGGGGGTGGTTGGATATCATCCCACTGCATTACCAAAAAATCGTGGCCGACATCCTTCTATATGGCCATTAGTATTAGGATTGAATGAAACAGCTTCAACTTTTTTCTTTATGGATGAAGGAGCTGATTCCGGTGATATATTATCTCAACGAGAAGTGCCCATAACTTTCGATGATGATGCGTCTGATTTATATTATCGATTAATTAAAATTGCAAAAAAGCAGATAGAAGAATATGTGCCACAGCTTGAGAGTGGTAAGTACCCAAGAATTAAGCAAGATGAAACAGAAGTAAATTATTGGAGAAAGCGTGGAGGCCTTGATGGGAAGATTGATTTTAGAATGCATAGTGAAACAATTTATAACCTTGTTAGAGGATTAACAAAGCCCTATGTAGGTGCACATATAGAATACAAAGGAGAGGACATTAAAATTTGGGAATCTGAAATAGGGCCAAGTTTTCCACCTAATTTAGAACCTGGAAAAATATTGGATAAATCAGATGATGATCAGCTTTTAGTAAAAACTGCTGATGGAAGTATTTGGCTCAAAAAACATGAATTTAGCACCCTTCCTAACGTAAATAATTATTTTATATGAAAAAAGTAATGGTAATATCTGCGCATCCTGACGATGAGATTCTTGGGGCGGGTGGAACGTTAGCCCGTCACCGCGACCAGGGAGATGAATTAGCTTGGCTGATTGTTACCAATATTAGTGAAAGCGGCGGTTTCGATAAAGAGCGTGTTGAACAACGCCAAGAAGAGATTGATTTAGTAGCGGACAAATTAAAAATGGATGCATATAAACTTGATTATCCCGCTATGCAATTGAGTGGTAGTCATTTAAATGAGATGATTCCTCGCATTTCAGAAATTTTTGATGAGTTCAAGCCGGAAAGAATTTATGTTTTGAATCGTTCGGATGTACATTCCGACCATAGGGTGGGATTTGATGCCGTTAATGCCTGTACAAAATCATTCAGACATCCATATGTACGTGAAGTTATGATGTACGAATGTATTTCGGAAACGGAGTTTACACCAGCCTTGCCCGAAAATGTGTTTACACCCAATTGTTTCGTTGACATTTCTGAACAAATGGAAGAGAAAATTAAAATAATGGAAATATACAATTCAGAAATAGGAGAGCATCCTTTTCCAAGATCTGAAAGAAATATTAGAGCACTGGCTACCTTTCGTGGTGCTACTGCTGGTGTGGAGTACGCTGAAGCTTTTCAAATATTAAAATCCTATCGTTTTGAGGAATTATAAAGATCATCTTATTAGGACGGGAACAAGTATAAAAAAAGCTCTTGAAGTTTTAGATATTCTGGGAAAGGATGCCATTGCATTTGTTGTAGATGAAAGTGATGTATTATTAGGTTCACTTACAGATGGAGATGTTCGCCGCGCTTTAATCAAAGAGGTATCACTCGACAAGCCTGTTGATGATATCATTCAAGCTAATCCCCGATTCATTCTAAAGAGTAATTATAATCTTGAAAAAATAATAGAATACAGAGAGAATAATTTTCAAGTTATACCTGTTTTGGATGAAGAGCGCCGTGTTTTAAATGTTCTTAATTTCGATATCCTTCAGTCCTACTTACCAGTAGATGTGGTAATAATGGCTGGGGGGAAAGGAACGCGACTCCGTCCCTTAACGAAAAGTACCCCAAAACCTTTGTTAAAGGTAGGTGAAAAACCGATTCTTGAGCATAACATTCAACGCCTGTCACTTTTTGGGATGGATGATATTTGGATTACAGTAAATTATCTTGGGGAACAGATAGAAAATTACTTTGGAAACGGCAGTGCAAAAAGTCTTAATATAGAATACGTTTGGGAAGATGATCCACTGGGGACGGCCGGTGCATTGTCAAAAATTGATAATTTTCGACATGATTATGTACTACTTACCAATTCAGATATTTTAACGAATTTAGACTATGAGGATTTTTTCTTACAGTTTAAGAAAGAAAATGCTGATTTAGCAATTGTCACCATTCCTTATAAAGTTAATATTCCATATGCCGTTTTAGAAACTAATAATGGACACGTACTCAATTTTAAAGAAAAACCTACTTATACATATTATTCTAACGGCGGTATTTATTTGATGAAACGTGATGTATTGGATTATATACCTGCAAATTCTTTTTACAATACAACCGATTTAATGGAGAAGTTAATAAGCGAAGGGTTGAAAGTTTTCTCCTATCCAATGTCTGGTTATTGGCTTGATGTAGGAAAACCTGAAGACTACAAAAAAGCTCAGAAAGATATAAAAACCATAAAATTTTGATGGAACCGTTAGTTGTTATACCGGCAAGGGGTGGGTCAAAAGGAGTGCCGCGAAAAAATGTTAAGAAGCTTGCCGGTAAACCGTTGATAAATTATACCACAGAAATTGCGAGAGAAATATTTGACGACGAAATTATTTGTGTTTCTACCGATGACAGGGAGATAAAAAAAGTAGCAGAGCAACAAGGGCTAAAAGTTCCCTTTTTAAGGCCTAAGCATTTAGCGTCTGATACAACTGGAATGCGAGAAGTATTACAACACGCTCTGGAATATTATGAAAAAGAAAGGTTCCAAATTGATACTGTTATTCTCTTGCAGCCTACCTCACCTTTAAGAAGAATAAAGCACGTTAAAGAGGCAATAGAGTTATATAAACAAGGTTTAGATAGGGTTGTTTCTGTAAAGGAGACTTCTGCTAATCCATATTATTTATTGTATGAAGAGAATGAGCAAGGATATTTAGAAAAATGCAAAAAAGGAAATTTTAAGCGACGTCAAGATTGTCCGAAAGTATGGGAAGTCAATGGTGCGGTTTATGTTATTAACGCTGAATCATTGAGAAGAGATGACTACAAAAACAAAAAAGTGGTCAAATATGAAATGGACGAACTAAGTTCAATAGATATAGATACTAAATTGGATTGGGCAATAGCAGAAAAACTGCTAAAAGACTGATAACACTCAAGAGTTATTACTTATACAATTATAGAATAATAAACTTTAATAGTTTAGTGGTTCAATTCCCCGACCCTCTGGGTCGGAAAAGTTTATAAAAGAAGGTATGCGAAAATTTCTAAAAATCCCCTCTGGAGGGGTGCAGGGGTGGGTAATAATAAATAGAAACCAATTTTTGCATACCTTCTTCCTGTTGTTGATACCCCGATGGCTTGCCTCGGGGTTGTTCATTCCTGGACAACGAGGGGTGATGGTTATAGTTTACATAGAAAGTTAAATTTCCACTTATTACAGTATAGAGCTGAGGCAATTCTAAAATAGTGACCCAAAAAATAAAAAAGGTATTAACTAATTTAAAGTCTAATCTGATCGGCGGCAAAAAGTCTGCCAAAGGAGATTTCTTTTGGTATATAATGCCAATGGCGGCAAGCTTTATATTTGGCTTAATTACTTTACCGATAATTACCAAAAATATTTCTGTTTCAGCTTATGGTCAGTACGATTATTTAATAATCGTTGTCGGTTTTTTTGGAATGTTTTTGAGTTTTGGTCTAAGTTCCGCTTTCCAAGAAGCGTTATATAGAGGGGATATTGGTGGTTTTGGGCATGAAACTATTGCAAAATCTATTTATTTATTCTGGTTTTATATTTCCGGCATTGGTTTAGCTATCGGATGTGCAGCCTACTTCTTTATTTCGGGTTATCCCGTAGTATATTTATTCTTTATTTATTTTTCTGTATTCTCATCATTAATGCAAAATGTGCCAAAGGAATATTTAAGAAAAGATCGCCGTCCTAAACTGTTGGCTGGTGTTGAAGTAGTCTCAAACTTGGTAAAAACGTTGGGTATCGTAAGCTTGCTATTCATTTCTCTTGTCAGTTTAGAAATGATTCTGCTGGTAGGGGGGGTATTTGCAATCTTAAGGCTGTTTATTTTTTGGTATTTTTATCAAGATTATAATCAGGGAAGTTTTTCATTTCGAGCTCTTGTAGAATCTTTTAAGATCGGTATACCGGCATTGCCGGCAAGTATATCAAATTACATAATTAAAGCATCAGATCGTTTTTTTATTAAAGGTATTAAAGGGGATGAGCCTTTGGGACTTTATGCAATGAATATGAAATTTGATACCTATTCAACGATGTTTATGATGGTAATACACAATACTTTTTATCCAATTTTTGGAAATACGTTATCAGATGAAAAAAGCAATCTAAAGGTCGAAAATACGATTTTCAGAATTATCATCCTTTTTAGCTTTCTACTTTTTGTTGGCGCTATTTTTATGAAAGAATTTATTTTGATAATTTCGCGTCCCGAGTTTTATGTGGGTACCGGACTATTTCTAATTATTGCTAATTATATCTTTTTTTATCTGTGGCAGCATTTGTATCAGGCTCATATTGTAACAAGTGGTAAAATAAAGCTTATCGGTTTTTTAAGAGGTTCCGGTGCCTTAATTAATTTAGCTCTTAATTATTATTTGGTTCAGTGGTTTTCATACACGGGAGCAGCTATTTCTACTCTTGCAGCACATGCTGCTACAGTTTGGTTAATATATATGGTTTTAAGAAAAGATTTTACTATTGAATGGCAAAAACATTTGTTGATTTTAATAATTATGAACAGCCTGATTTTAATAAATATGTTTATGATTACGCTGCCTGATTCTGTTATACATTGGGACAGGATTGGTATTAAAATTTTTCTATCAATCATCATTGGGGTTACCGTATTGATGTACACAAAACCGGTCACCTGGAGTCAAATTAAAAATTTATCTAAATAAATAATCATGTCTGAAACAAGCGATAACACTATCTACTATTTATTCCCCCAGGCTTTTAATTCCCAAAAACTCCGATTTATTAAATCAATAGCTGAATATGTCGAAGAGAATTCTGAAGCTTCCTATAACTTCAGGGTAATATCATTTCTAAATTCTCAATCAGCAGTAGATTCGCTACGGGAAAATATTCAAACTATTTCAGTACCGGAAGAAACAAATGGCACAAACAGTACAGCAGAGCTTGCTGAAGAGCTTGAGGCAGAATATAATTTCAGTTTCAATCATTTATGGTTTCCCGAAAAAAAACAGAAGAACTTTGCGGAACGTAATATTGAGGAACCATATACGCAAATAGTTCAAAACTGTAATTACCTTCATAAATTACTAAGTGAAACTCCACCTAAGTTGTTGATTCATGATCAGGACGTAGCACCTGAGTTTTACTTTGCTGATCGGGTTTGCACAAAACTAAACATCCCACAAGTTGTAACTGTCACCGATTTTTTTCAACGTTCTCTTTTCTATAAGAAGCTCAGCAAAAATAATGCGGAGATCTATAAATTAAGATTTGATGATTCGATTGATAGAGAAAAAGTTGAAGGAACATTAAATGAATTTATGAAAGCGGGAACTTTTCTGGCAAAGGCACCGGATGAGACAATATTTCAAAAAGTTCGAAGAAAATTGAAGAAATTTTCTTCCAGTCAGAACGCTGTTAAAGAAAATTTCTCGCTGGGCACAAAGTTCTTTTATAACATTCGGGATTCATTTGATACCAAGCTGCAAAATAGGCTTAAGCTGGAAATATATGAGAGTCCTGATTATGAAGAATCATATATATTTTTACCCTTACATTGTCGTATTGAATCAACCTTGTTATTTCGCAGCCATCCATATACAGATCAAGAGTTTTTGGTTAGTTTGATATCGCGTAACCTTCCGTATGGAATGAAGTTATATGTACGCGAACACCCCGAATGGCGCCAGCAGTTTAGCGCAAAATACCTCAAAGAATTATCTGAGCTCTCAAATGTAAAAGTGATAGATCCTGATATTAGTATTCATGCAATAATAGATGCCTCTAAAGCATTAGCGGTAATGAATAATACAACGGGATATGAGGCTGCAATTCATAATAAACCGGTTGTAGCTTTTTCTCCTTCTCCTTATGCTTCGCATGAAGAAAATTTTTACGTTTCTGACCTGTATTTGCTGGATGAAATATTACAAAAAGCAGTTAGTTATAAACCTAATAAGGAAAAAAATAAAGAGTTTCTTTTTGATATGTTCAAATTCTCTCTGCCATATCACGAGCATTCTTCTAAATGGAAAAATACTAATAAGGCTGACAGAGTTGGTAAGGAATTTGGAGCGTGTTTTGTTAAAATATTAAACAGCATCTACTAAGTTCTATTACTTTTTTATTCTTTGAATTTATAGTATAGCCCATGAAATTAAAACAACGCTTGATCTGATAATTTACTGAAAAACTAAATTGGCTATTCAATAAATATTGAAATAAAGGTCCTCCTTGTTATAGCCTTCATAATTTAATAAAGAGCTACACTTCATCTTATAAAATAATTGATAGCATTCGAATGAAAATCGCAATTATTACTTGTGACAATCCTTGCCAGCGTTATTTTGTGAATAAAATAGACAAAATATTTGGGGTGGATTCTCTGTTCTTGGTAAGAAAAAAAAGAAAAAAACATACTTGAACGTTTAGGTCGGTCGTATCGTGGATTACAGAAGCATTGGAAAAAAGGCGGTAAGAATATTTCCGGTATGATTAGAAGTCACAGGAAAGCCAAAAAAATGACCTGTTTAGTCAAATGTACCTGTAAGCTTCCCCGAAAGTTGGCCATTTAAAAGTAGAGAAAAATCTTTATTTTTGCATTATGAAAAAATCATGATTTATCAAATCCTAAATTATATCCATTCTCAACAAGCAGGAACAGGGCCTAAAGGTTCGCGATATTTGTCGCCAGCATGGTATCAGCGATACCACCTTTTATAATTGGAAAGCCAAATATGGCGGACTCAGCGTGAGCGAGCTGGCCCGCATCAAAGAATTGGAAGCAGAAAACGGCAGATTGAAGCGCATGTATGCGGATCTAAGTCTGGTGCATCATGCCCTCAAAGATGCCCTGCAAAAAAAGGGGTAAACTCTGCCGTCAGGCGGGAAATGGTTACCTATATGCATGCGGAGCATAAGGTAAGTATTCGGCAGAGTTGTCAGGCAACAGGAATTCTCCGCAGCACCTATAGCTACCGGCGCAAGCCTAAAGATGATCAGCCGATGATTGATGGGTTAATTGAGTTAACCGAGAAACATCCGGCCATTAGGTTCTGGCAGTGTTACCACCGCCTGCGGGCGATGGGCCACCGGTGGAACCATAAACGTATTGGGTCTATAGCGGCGGCTCAATATTCGGCGTCGCTCAAAGAAGCGGTTGCCTGCAAGAGCAAAGCAGCAAGTATTCCAGCCCGAGGCGCCCAATCAGGTGTGGAGGTCTGGACTTCATGGATGACAGCCTCTGGGATGGCCGGAGCTTTTGCATGCTGAACGTGCTCGATGATTACAACCGGCAGGTATTGTGGATCGAAACCGATACCAGCCTGCCGGCCCTGCGGGTAATCCGTGTGCTGGATCAACTCAAAGAAAGCCGGGGACTACCCCAGATGATCCGGGTGGATAATGGCCCTGAATTTATCTCGAGGAAACTGGACGGCTGGTGCAAGGACCAATAAGGTGACCCTGGCGTTTATTCAGCCAAGTAAGCCAACACAGAACGCCTATATCGAACGGCTCAATGGAAGTCTGAGATCCGAACTACTCAATGCTTATGTATTTAAAACCCTTGATGAAGTACGCCAGAAAACCCAGCAATGGAAATACGATTATAACCACCACCGGCCCCATAAATCTTTGGGCTACAAAACACCGGTAGAATTATTAACTTGACCTAAACGCTCTACTTTAGAATGGTCCGAAAAATGGGGAAGCTTACAATATGAGCATCATACAGAACTTGACATAGTTAATTCTATGTATATTTAAAGTTCAGACAGTATCTTTATTTTCATCGGCCTTAAAAGGTTGGTCTTTATGAAGCAAAGCTATAAATGTAGCTCAAATTAAAGAAATGCACAGATTACTAATTGTTAATAAAAAGCAATTTGGGTATCACACCGATACTTATCAATATTGTAAGCATCTAAAGGATGATTTTAACATTACATATATTGGACTTGATAACGGTAAAGCAAAAATTGATGAAAAAAACATAAATGTAATATATACAGAAAGTAGTTCTAATGTATTTTTTAGATATTTATTATTACTAATGCATGTAGGTTCTTATATCAAAAAAAATAAATTTGATATAATATTCTTCAAATATTTTCCCGGCATTTCTGTATTTAAACTTTTTAAGAACAAAAATACCCAATACGTTTTTGATGTTAGAACGGGATATGTGCATCCCAAGATGTACAAAAGGAAGATTATGGATTCTATTCTTAAACTTGAATCATTTTTTTTCGAGAATATTAGCATAATCTCAGATAGTCTTGCCCAAAAGTTAGGACTTAAAGGAAGAGAACCGTTTATATTACCGCTGGGCTCTGAGGTGATCTATGAAGGAGACAGGGATTTTAACGAATTTAACCTCATATATGTTGGAACACTTGATCAACGACGTATTGATCAAACGATAGTAGGGTTTTCTGATTTTTTAAAACAGTACAAAGACGTTAGGGTTACCTATCATATTGTTGGGTCTTCTAATTTTGGTAATGAAGAAAAATTGATGACTCTTATTAATAATTTGGGTTTAAATAATTATATTCAGCTCCACGGTTATGTACCTCATAATAAACTCTATTCATTATTTAAAAAATGTAATATAGGAGTATCATTTATACCCATAACAGATTATTATAATTGCCAACCTCCTACAAAGACCTTCGAATATTTACTATCAGGAATGCCTGTAATAGCAACGGAAACTATAGAGAATGCTAAAGTAATGGATGACAGTAATGGAGTTTTGATTACAGATTCTGCGAAAGGCTTCAAGCAAGGAGTTGAGGAAATCCATTGGAAATTACATGAATATGATGATAGTTTAATTCGTAAGAGCGTAAAAGAGTATCAGTGGAAAAATATTATACAAAAAGAATTAGACGGATATCTTAAGACCTTAATTGAAAATAAATAATGATTTATCTATTAATTCTTCTGGCGTCATTAACCTGGGTACTGTTACCTTATATATCAAAGCATCTGTCTTACTTTTTAGTATTCACTCTGCTTTTTTCACAGGGACTTGTAGAATTAGCTGGTATAAATAGTGCATATTTAAAATTCGGATCTGAAATATTAATTTTAAGTCTTTTTTTGAGACAGCTCATTAGTGGCTTTACGGGCAGTGGCAAATTAGAATTTACCGGGTTTACATACTATTGTTTGTTTTTAATTGTCATTTTTCTGTCTGCTTTGTTTAACCCTGTTAATCTTATAGAAATCATACTTTTTATCAAGTCAGTTTCAATATATTACTTCCTTTATATAGCCTTAATAAATGAAGATTTCAGCAAAAAAAATATTCAGAGGTTTATTGCTTTTTTTATAGTTCTTTTTGCAATTCAACTTGTTGCAGTAGGAATAAAATTTTCTATTATAGGGATTTCTGAGAAAGGTGGGATCGGCACCCTGTCTTTAAGCTCCGGGAGTCTATCTACAATACTGCCCTTATTTGCCTGTGCGTACTTAATAGCATCCTATATTTATACAAAAGAAATAAAATACATCGTACTAATAGTTTGTTTTGCACTATTTGGGCTGATAGGGCATAAGAGGGCAATTGTATTTTATATTCCCTTAATATTCTTAATTATTCAAACTATTTATTCACTACGAGATGTATCCTTTTTGCGATTGATTAAGCAAAAGTCTTTCATCATTAATATGGGTAAATTTGTGCTTCTTTCTATACTTATCGTTTACGGTTTGGTAAGAGCCCATCCAACATTAAACCCGGATGACAAGATTGGAGGAGAGTTTAGTTTTGCCTTTTTAATGGACTATAGTACCGAGTATCTAACCCAAAAAAGTATTACTAACCCTTATGTGCTTGGTAGAACAGAGGCCCCTGCCGTTGTTCTTAAAAAAGTAAGTGAATACGGCCCATCACATATTCTAATAGGGTTGGGACCGGGCGAAATTTTAGAATCCAGTTTTTTGCCCAAAAATGAAGAGAAATTACTCAATGAATATGGTATTGGATATGGTGGCCGCACCGGTCTGATTTATATATTTATGCAGGTAGGTTTAATAGGTACATTTCTATTTTTTATGATACCTTTTTTAATATATCGTCGAATTGACCATATTTTTAAAAATACTAATTCCACTTATATTCAAACTTTAGCTTTAGGGTGTTTAGGTTCATTTATGGTCTATTTTATAGATATGTTTACTTATTCTCCCATTATGATTGAAGCAGGAGCATTAGTGGCCGTTTTTTTTGCAATGCCTGCGCTTATTATTCAATACTATAATCAAAATTAAGCTTTAAATTTGTTTGATGCATAACCTAAAGCTGGCATGTTTAAATCTATGTGTTTTAAATTGGCTGAAAGTATAGAATAACACTATTTACTTTTTTTGTAATCATGAATTTCGTCTACTCATAATATATTTTGCGAAGGAATTTCACTTTTTAAATAGATATAAAAATGAAGAATCAAGAGCATGCTGATAAAGCAGGTTACGAAGAACATTATAACAAGGATTCATATCGTGATATTGAGATTGATAAAAAAGCTTATGTAAAAAGATATGAGTCTGAATATATCTCTCCTTACTATAAGGGAGGGGGAACCAGAGGATACGTTTTATATCTTTCTGTAGCCAAATTGATCGAAGATATTGAAGAAAAAGGACTTAATAAGAAAAAGATAAAAATACTTGATGCAGGTTGTGGGAGAGGTGAATTAACAATCTATTTGGCATGCTTGGGTTATAATGTAGTTGGGATAGATATTTCAGAGAAAGGGTGCGAGATTGGAAAAAATCTAGCTAAAAAAATTGGCGTAGATAATAATTGTGAATTTATAGCAACAAGTCTTGAAAATACTACTCTTGAAGAAGATAGCATCGATTATGTGATAGGTCACTTATCTTTGCATCATTTTATTAAATATGAATTGATAACTGAAGAGTTCAAGAGAATTATGAAAATTGATTCTGTTGGTTTCTTTGCTGAAGGGTTTGGCGAAAATAAACTTTACAGTATTTTTCATGACAAGGAAAAAATGAGCCGGTTAGGCGATGTCGTTTTGACAAAAAAGAAATTGAAAATTTTTTTCAATCCTCAATTTGATATAGATTTGATACCCACCGATTGGTTTACAATGTTAGATAAGGTTTTTCTAAAAATTTTCCCTGAAAAAAAGCACAAAAAAATGATAAGAAAGATTTCCAAATTAAACTATCACATTGATAGAAAAATACCGGCTAATAGAACTACTACCTTCTTGTCTGGCTCCGTATTAGTGAGAGTTTATCCTTACCAAAATAAAACTGATTCGTAGTTATATAGGTATCTTTTTGTAAAAAAGTAAGGCTTTAAAAAAGCAGATTATCATTTAGATATCGAGTTTTGTATTTATTTTAGAAGGAAAAGTTTTTGAAGATATAATGTAAGCCATGAAAGGTAAGAGCTCAAAGTTTACAAAAATAGTTTAATTTTTTTAGTTATGGTGTTTTCATAGAGATGAAAATTATGATCAATACAATGCCTCCTTACCAACAGGGAGGAGTTGCCAATTTTTATAAGGTTCTGAGAAAATATTGGAACCAAGAAGTAATATATAATTATGTTGGCGGACGTAGAGGCATTCCGGGATCACTCATAATAATGTATGATGTGATTAAATTTATAGTCAGATGTCTTGTAATTAATCCTGACATAGTAGTACTTAATCCCTCTCTTCGAAAAAATGCGTTAAGAAGAGAAGCTTTATTTTTACAGATTAGTAAATTTCTAAATAAAAAGACGATTGTATTTTTTCGGGGATGGGGAAAAGACCAAGAAAAAATTATTTCACAAAATCCTGCTTGTTTTTGTAAAACGTTTAACCGGGCGGATGGGTTTTTGGTGCTGGCTTCGGATTTTAAAAAGAAATTAGAGGAATGGAGTATAACTAAACCGATTTTTTTAACAGTTACAAAAGTTGATGATGAACTTGTTGAAAATTTCAGAATAGATTCTAAACAGTCCAACGCAAATATACTTTTTTTAGCAAGAGTTGAAGAATACAAAGGTATATTTGTTACATTAAAAGCTTTTGAAAAAATCCATCGTGAATTACCGAAAGCTACTTTGACTATTGCGGGAGAAGGGAGTGCTCTTGATGCTGCTAAAGCATATGTGGATAACCATAATATATCGAACGTGAGTTTTAAAGGATATATTACAGGAGAGGCGATTGCCCATGCTTTAGAACATGCGAATATTTACATCTTACCAACCCACGGTGAAGGTATGCCCAGTTCAGTTTTGGAGGCTATGGCTTTTGGTGTACCGGTAATTACCAGACCAGTCGGAGGGCTAAAAGACTTCTTTGAAGATGAGAAAATGGGGTATTTGATTGAAACTTTAAAAGCTGACGATTTTGCGAGATGCTCTTTGAAGCTACTACAAGATTCCGATGGATGGGAAAGAATAAGTAACTATAATTATGAGTACGCTAAGCAGAATTTTAAGGCTTCAAAAGTTGCCATTCAATTAGAGGAATTATTTAAACGATTTATGAGCTACCCAAAAGGTGGTTAGGGGTATTATTCAATAAACAAACAGATATACATCCAAATTAACGAAACTAAGGCAACATTATTCAGAGCTATTAATGACCTATAAAACAGAACAGATTACAAACTCTTTTCTAAAGTTGAAGGCATACTGTGAGAAAGAGGCGTTCAGTGGCTGGGACCCCTATGATGGTCTAAGCTCTAAAATTTTTGGTTCAACCCCCCTCAACTCTTGGAGTATTACCCGACTTGCATGGATACAGTTTTTCAAGCGTAATCCGGTGAATCTGCGTAAACTTTTGGCTGTCCCAAAAGAGCATAATCCCAAGGCCCTCGGTCTATTCCTTACAGCGTATGCGAACCTGTACAAAATAGCGGAAGATGGTGATACAACCTTTGGAACAAAAGAAGAGATTGTCGATAAAATTGAATTACTGGCAGATATGCTGATTGATTTAAAAGCTGAAGGTTATTCCGGAACCTGCTGGGGATATAATTTCGATTGGCAGGCCCGCGGAGGCTTATACTTTAAAGCTTATACTCCCACTGTAGTGGCAACAACCTTTGCCGCTTACGGCTTACTTGATGCTTATGAGGTAGTGGGAAATGAAAAATTCAAGCAAGTGTCTGTCTCAACGGCTCGCTTTTTACTTGATGATTTAAATCGAACTTCGAAAGAAGAAGGTTTTCTATTTTCGTATGCCCCTGAGTTTGGAAATAACACGGTTTACAATGCTTCTTTACTTGGAAGTAAACTTTTAGCAAGAATTCATTCTGTTAACCCCAAAGATGAATACTTTAACGCTGCCAAAGATTCCGTATTGGCTTGTTGTAATGCGCAAAATGAAGATGGTTCTTGGTATTATGGGGAGCTACCATTTCAAAATTGGATTGATAGTTTTCATACCGGATTTAACCTGGAAGCAATATTTAACTACCAAAAATATACCGGTGATACCCAATTCCAACAGAATTTTAAGCAAGGATATAAATACTATCTGGAAAACTTTTTTTTAAAAGACGGAACGCCCAAATATTACGACGACAACATATACCCCATTGACAGCCATAGCCCTGCTCAGTTTATAATCACCTTGGCACGATGTAAACGTCTGAATGATGACTTTGAACTCGCTACTAAGGTCGTTCAGTGGACAAATAAAAACATGCAACACAAACAAGGGTATTACTTTTATCAGATCCACAAATTGTATAAAAATAGAATACCCTATATGCGCTGGAGCCAGGCATGGATGCTCGCAGCATTATCTTACTATCTAAAATTTACCCACAGTAATGCCTGAATCAATAGTATTAAATGGGTATGAAATCTTCCCGTTTAAAGACAATAACCATTTCTTAAACTTTTTAGATGACGGGCACTGGAACAATATTCTGGTTGCACTCAATGCCGAAAAATTAATGAAAATTGATGCCGAGCTGAAAGATTTGGTTAATAACCATATCGGTTATCCCGATGGAATAGGTGCGGTTCTGGCTCTTAAACGCAAAGGAATATCTTCAGGCCGAATCCCCGGGGCCGAGTTCTGGCTGGATATCATTGATCGCCATTACAAGGATAAGACCTTTTATTTGGTAGGCGGGAAAAAAGAAGTGATAGATATGACGGTAGCCAAGCTTAAAAAAAATTATCCAGGTATAAATATTGTAAATTACCGAGATGGATACATGGACGAAGCTGAGTATAATGAACTTCTTGAAGATATTGTCATAAAGAAACCGGATATTGTTTTTGTTGCGATGGGTAGCCCCCGGCAGGAATATATTATGGAGGAAATGTACTCTAAACACGAAGCGCTATATATGGGATTGGGGGGGAGTTTTGATATTTATTGTGATCTAAAAGAACGTGCCCCTGATTTTTTTCGAAAAAATGGTTTAGAATGGTTATACAGGTTATTTAAAGAGCCTTCCCGTTTAAGTCGACAAATTGTATATGTTCCTTTTTTATATAAAGTGCTGAGGAATAAGCTATGACGAGAGTGTTATTTATAAATGTCTGAAAGCTTTTAGTGTTTGAATAAAGTATCCATAAAAATAAATAGTTTACTGTACGGTTTAATTATCCAATATGTACAATTATATACCAAATATATAGCATGAATAAGATTTTTATTACAGGTGGTTCTGGTTTTACCGGATACCATTTTCATCAAAAAGTTTCTGAAGAAAGAATTATTAACTATGATATACAGGAACCTTTTTTTGAATATGATTCGGAGTTTATCAAAGGAGATATAAGAGATACTGAAAGGCTTGCTAAGCATCTTAAAAAAGGTAATAAAATTATCCATCTTGCAGCTACCCATTTTGATTTTCAGACAAATTATTTTGAAACAAATGTTGAAGGAACTCGTTCGCTTTTACAAGCTGCCAGAAAAGCAGACATAAATAAAATAATTTTCTTTTCAACTGTAGCTGTATATGGTTCAGTTTCTGAGCCAACCTCGGAACGCTCTAAAGTAAATCCCGATTCACCATACGGCAAATCTAAACTTGAGGCAGAGAGATTGGTTATTGATTGGGCAAAAGAGGAGCCAACCAGAAGTGCTATAATTTTAAGACCTACTGTTGTATACGGCCCCTATAATTTTGGCAACGTCTTTAACTTGATTAAGCAGATAGACTCGGGACTATTCATTAATATTGGCGATGGAGAAAATGTAAAGTCAATAGTATTTGTTAAGAACCTTGTTGATTATACACTTCAATTAATGGAAAAAATGGGTCCTGGAATTTCTATCCATAATGCAACTGATATCCCACATCTTTCTACAAAAGAGTTAACCAAAATTATTGCGAATGAACTTGATAAAAAAATTTCTTTTACTCTCCCATTACCTATCGCAAAATTTTTAGTATTACCCTTTGATGTACTAAATACTATCACTGGAAAAGACTGGATTATTTCACGAGAACGTATAGAGAAATTTTGTGCTGATACCCATTTTTTATCTAAAAATCTGAGGAAGAATGAGATATTTCAACGCTTTAATACTGAGGAAGGAATAAAAAAAACAATTAAGTGGTATCATTCTGTGGATACAAGAAAACTGTACAATGAGTGGTTAAGTCGTGTGGAAAGATATTCCTAAATCAATTAATAGAGATCTATATTAATATTCTACATTGTGATTTTAGATTTAAAAGTATTTATGAAGGTTTAGATGATTTGAAATTTATAACTTTTAAAGTTTTTGGCATATATAGATTAGTATCTAAATCCTAAAAAACAGAATTTTATATTTTCTAGCCAAAATTTTATGAATTTTATTATAATCACGCAGAAAGATATTTTATATACACCAATATTTTTCGAAAAGTTTTTTAAAAGCAAATACCCGGGAACATGCAAGGGAACCATTATTCAAAAAGCATTTGGTGATCAGTCATATATTGATCTGATTAAGCGAATGTATAATTTTTATGGATTTAAGGATTTTTTAAAACAAGGAATTAAATATATAAGGAAGACTTTCTTGGCTGCTCTGTATGAGAAAGAGTTATATAAAAAGGCATTGTCTATTGAAAACATAAGTCATAAGTTTGGAATACCAGTTTTGCCATTCGATAGCGTTAATAGTAAGGAATTCAAAAATTGGGTGAAAGAGCAGGAAATAGAATTAATTGTATCTATCGCTGCTTCTGAAATTTTTGACGAAGAAATACTAGCGTTACCTGAAAAGGAATGTATAAACTTCCATAATGCTCCATTGCCTGACTATAGAGGTATGCTACCTAATTTTTGGCAAATGCATTATGATGAACCCTATTCAGTGTTAACCGTTCATACCATGACGAAATCAGTGGATAAGGGAAAAATAATCTATCAGCAAAAGACGAAAATCAAAGCTGAATATTCACTTGAAGATTTGATTCTTTTAACTAAAAAAAAATCGGCTAATGCATTGGTTGAGGTGCTAAGGCAATTTAAGCAAGGTGAGGTTACATATAAACCTATGTCAAACGTAAAGGGAACCTATTTTACTTTTCCGGATCGGGACGATGTGAAAAAGTTTAAATCAAAAGGAAAGCAGCTTTTATAATGGAATCGGTTTATCTAACTATAGACGTCGAAGACTGGTTCCAGGTTGAAAATTTGAGACCGGCGTTCCCAATTTCAACATGGGACAGTCAGACATGGCGGTTGGAAGCGAATATTGACCGCTTGCTTAATATACTGGATAATAACGATTGTCTTGCAACCTTTTTTGTACTTGGTTTTGTGGCAGAACGATTTCCCGACCTTGTCAAGAAGATTGCTGACCAGGGGCATGAAATTGCTTCACACGGATACAATCATGCATTGTTATATGAACTGCCGGATGAGGAAGTCGTTGAAGATCTAAGCAGTTCCAAAAAGCTGCTGGAAGACATTATCGGTAACCAAGTATATGGATACCGTGCTCCCTCGTTTTCTATAAGTGACCGTACACTTAAGCTGGTGAAATGCGCGGGGTATCAATACGACTCTTCTTATAATAATTTTGGCAGCCATGGTCGGTACGGGCAATTATCATTATCAGAATGGGAGGAAACAGAGCCAGGGGTTTACCGCCATTACGATTCAGCGTTTTATGAGATACCTATTCAAAATTTGAATTGGCATGGGTTCACGATACCTTGGGGAGGGGGCGGATATTTCCGGTTTATACCTTTGGACTTGTTTATGAAAGGAATCTCAAAAATTTTAGAAACAAAACCTTATATTTTCTATTTACATCCGTGGGAAATTGATGAGAAACAACCCGAGGTTCAAAATATATCAATTTTTAATAAGTTGAGACACTATTACAATATATCTGAAACAGCAAACCGATTTCAAAAGTTAGTTAAAAAGTATCGCACTCATAATCTAATGAAGGGAATTACTATTGAAGGAGAAAGTCCAAATAATATTAATTAAATATTCTATATTTTGCTCTGCTATATCATTTAAACGCAGAACTTAATACCTATGATTTCAGACGCTACGGTTCATAAAAAAAATAGAAGTTCACAAAAATTTTCTACTGAAATTCAATCCAACAATTTTTGGAAAGGACTTCTGTGGTATGCACTGGGGCTGTTTTTCATACTGGGGACCGCATCTTACCTGGCCTTTAACCAACCGGTAGTGCCGGTAAAATTTATGCCTGTTACCGTGCTGGTATCCGCTTTATATATTAGCATATGTATAAACCGGTATTTGTCAGACAATTACCAATCCTACCGGGCTATCGGACTTTCCGCGTTTTACGCAACGGTAGGAATTTTTCTTATTTTCTCGATTGCTGCATTTTTCCGGTTTAATTATTCCCGGAGCTTCCTGTCTCTTACCCATATTATTATGGTAAGTTGGCTTGCCATCGGGATGCTATTCTTTCGAAATCGCCACCAGAGCTATATTGTTATAAAAGGAGGTATTGCCGACAAATTACAGCGCTTCTCTGATGTGGGATGGAGGTTTCTTGAAGATTATAGAGCCGAAGGTAATTTCTCATATTATGATGGTATCGTTGTCGATTTACATGCGCATAACGACGAGCAGATGCTGAAGACGCTGGCAGATTCAAACCTGCAAGGGGTGCCGGTACTACATGCTGCCTCTGTATATGAAAAATATTCGGGAAGATCCAACCTGGATTACCTAGCTGAGGAAGGGTTTTATCAACTGACTGAGAGCCACGTATACAGGATTTTTAAGCGGATATGGGAGGTTCTCCTAATCATGGCCTTCTTTCCTGTCATTATATCTTTAATGGCAGTTGTAGCCTTGGTTATCAAGTTTGATTCTAAAGGCCCTGTCCTGTTTACCCAACAACGTATAGGAAAAAATGACACCCCTTTTATTCTGTATAAATTCAGAAGTATGACGGATAAGGCCGAAGAAGATGGTGCGCAATTCGCAACAAAAGATGATAAACGTATTACAAAAGTAGGGCAATTCATACGAAAATTCCGTATTGACGAACTTCCACAGTTCTGGAATGTGATAAAAGGCGACATGAGTCTCATTGGTCCGCGGCCCGAGCAGCAGGAATTTGTTAGTTTTTTTAAGGAAGAGATCTCATTCTATTCATACCGTCATAAAGTGCGGCCGGGCATCACTGGTTGGGCACAAGTAAAAAGTGGATATGCTTCGGATCTGGATTCGACTGTAAAAAAATTAGAACATGACCTGTACTATGTTAAAAATATAAATTTATCTCTGGATTTACTCATAGTTTATGCAACTCTTAAAACAATTTTAACAGGTTTTGGTTCAAGATAATTATTTAATTATGAATACTGTTCACCATTCTTACTGATGAAAACCAAATTGTTAGAAGAAATTCATGACAAGGAATTTACCGAAGGTATTGTTGGGTTAGGCTATGTAGGATTACCGCTCATGTGGACCTTCCATAAAAAAGATATGCCGGTGCTGGGTTTTGATGAGGAACAGAATTAGAATACATTCAAGAGACGTTTAAAGAAAAGTGGATTGCGCCGACAGGGGTTGAATATTTGTTGTGCATTCTTAGCTGTATTATGCCATTTATATGTCAAAATAGTTAAAAAATGACTATCAAAAACCTTGAAAAATTACTTCAACAGGGAGAAGGACTTAAGGTTGAATTCAAGACTTCGCTTTTTGAGCTAAGCAAAAATACTTTTGAGACCGTCTGTGCTTTTTTGAATCGTAAAGGCGGTCATTTGTTATTAGGTGTTAAAGACGGTGGCACCATAGAGGGTGTAATAGAAGACGGTATCCAAAATATTATTGATAATGCCTGTACCAATTGTCCAAAGGACTCCTTCAGAGAAAAAGGGAAAAATTAGTCGTTATTTGCATCTAACAGCGATCAGGATTGTCATCCCCCTACACCCCCTTCGAGAGCCTGTGAGAAAATACAAAGTCAAGTATCAGTAGTCTTAAATTATTTAAGTGATATAAATATATTTTTAGCGCTCCCCTCCCTATGCCGTGTTTTTACGGCATAGGGAGGGGCTGGGGGTGGGTCAGAGTATGACCTAAAACTCTGCTCAGGATCGTTTAAACCTAATCGGTCAACCCGTTATAGAGGGCTTTGAAATACCACCTCGTCCGGGACGCCTGTCTGCCGAAGTTTTAACGCAGGCATGGCTGCTGTTGCGGTTGGGTTAATGCAGCCTAAAGCTATCCGCCGGACGGCAAAATCAGCCGCCCGACGGGTTTTGCAAAGCTCTCTTATAGCAATATATATGTACCCGGCTCAATGCCAAAATTTATAGAAGGCGATATATTTAAGGCCGTTATTCCTTTAAAAAAAGAGGCCAATCAAGATTTAAATCTGGAAAGGTTGGGTGAAATCGAACAGAAGATTCTGGAACTAATAGCTGCGAATTCTCAAATAACAATATTCTTAATGGCTGAAAACATCGGTATTAGTACTACATCAGTAGAGAATAATATCAAAAAACTAAAGGAAAAGGATATACTAGAAAGAATCGGATCAGCCAGAGGAGGACATTGGAAAATAATTGATTAGAACGTATTGCAGATGTGATATTAGATTACGGGCCGTGAAAGATTGACGCCGTAGTTACTTGCAGATAGCAAATGGGTTGTATCAATTCCATCGCTATTTTTCTATATTCAGCCTCTTGAAATTCCCAAAAAATTAACACACCAAAAATGCTTAAGGAATTATTACAGAAAATAGATGAAAAAGATTACACCATCGGCATTATTGGCTTGGGCTATGTTGGTCTGCCCCTGATGTGGACGTTCCATCAAAATGACATGCCGGTTTTAGGCTTTGATATTGACAAAGAAAAAATAAAATGCATTAAAGAAGGCCGGCCCTATATCAAACATCTTGGCGATGAAATGATGCAGACCCTGGCTAAAAGTGATAAATGCGATGCCACCACGGATTTCAGTCGCCTTACAGAGGCTGATGCCATTATGATGTGCGTGCCAACCCCGCTCGACAAATATCGCGAGCCGGATATGGAGTACGTAGAAAGTACCTGTCATACGGTAGGCAAGTATCTTAAAAAAGGGCAACTGGTTATATTAGAATCTACCACCTATCCCGGCACTACGGAAGATTTGATTATTCCTATTCTGGAATCAAAATCGGGATTGGAAGCAGGGAAAGATTTTTACGTTGCGTACAGTCCCGAGCGCGAGGACCCGGGCAATCCTGATTTTAATACGGCTAAGATTCCCAAAGTAGTAGGGGCCCACGGGGAAGAAGCCTTAAAGCTGGCTTGTGCATTATACGATACGTCTATCGTTCAAACCGTGCCCGTATCGGACACCAAAACGGCCGAGGCTGTTAAGATTACGGAAAATGTATTTCGTTCGGTGAATATAGCATTGGTGAATGAATTGAAAGTGATATACCAGGCAATGGGTATTAATGTGCATGAAGTGCTGGATGCCGCGGGTACAAAACCCTTTGGCTTTATGAAGTTTGTGCCGGGCCCGGGTTTGGGCGGGCACTGTATTCCCATTGATCCTTTTTATCTGACCTGGAAAGCCAGAGAAGTGGAGCAGAACACCCGATTTATTGAACTGGCAGGTGAAATAAATACGTCCATGCCGCAATATGTCATCAATCAAACACTAAAAGCGCTTAATGCTCATAAAAAAGCATTAAATGGTAGTAAAGTATTGGTGGTGGGATTGGCCTATAAACCGGATGTGGATGATATGCGGGAGTCGCCAACGTTTAAACTGATGGACATTCTAAAAGACTATAATGCAGATGTAGATTATTATGACTCGTATATTCCTGAGATAAAACCGACACGAGAACATGCTAATTGGACCGGTACTAAAAGTATTGAGTGGAATAAAAAGCAGGTCAAATCGTATGATGCGGTAATCATTTCAACCAATCATTCCCATATAGATTATAAGCAATTGGGTGACTGGAATGACTGCATAATTGACACGCGCAATGCAATGAAGGACATTGAACCTGATAATGATAATCATATTTGGAAAGCATAGTATATATATGGGTTTAAAAAAAGTTTTAGTTACAGGCGCGGCAGGATTTATCGGCTATCATACGTCAAAAAAATTAGTTGAGGAAGGATTCAAGGTTATTGGCCTTGATAATATTAACGACTATTATTCAACTGATTTAAAATATG
>Ga0306868_1000543_pt1 | contig 23853 bp, 23 predicted proteins | sample AntRauTorckE6832_FD_190411 | JGI IMG/M metagenome (GOLD analysis project Ga0306868, IMG submission 190411) | Saline lake microbial communities from Rauer Islands, Antarctica - Metagenome Torckler E6 #832 (v2) (version 2) | ecosystem: Environmental > Aquatic > Non-marine Saline and Alkaline >... | reverse complement strand
CTCTCCTTACCAAGATGGCTCAAAACCAATCTTATCTTTTCTGAAACATTCTGCTGATCTTTAAATTCAATTTCTCTTAATGCTTTATTAATTTCAGATATTTTATAACCTAAGGCAGTCAATGCATCAACTACATCCTGTCTATCTTCATCAATATTATTTGTTCCAGCATTAGCATCATTAAGATTTTGGAGATAAGCAAAATCTTCAAGTTTACTCTGAAGTTCAAGTATCAGACGCTGAGCAGTTTTAGGTCCAATACCTGAAATTTCTTTTAAAACAACCTCATTTTTTTGCATTATAGCAGAAATAAATCTATCTGCCGGCATAGTATTAATAATATTTAAACCAGCACTGGGCCCTATACCGTTGACAGTAATTAGAATTTCAAATAAATCTTTACCCATTCTTTCTGGAAAAGCAAATAATTTCAAGGCATCTTCTCTAACATAAGTATAAGTGTAAACCTCTATTTCTTCTCCCACTCTGGGCTGTTTGTTAAAACCAGCAAGTTCTAATTCATATCCTATACCATTAATTTCTAAAATAATTTTCCCATTTTCAGTATAAATTACTTCACCTTCTAAATAGCCAATCATAGTCTTTCCTCCCATCCAGAATGAGCACTGAAAACATGACCATGGCAGATAGAAACCGCTAGGGCATCAGCAGCATCATCCGGTCTTGGTAATTCAGCCAAATTTAATAATGACTTAACCATCTGCTGAACTTGATTTTTATCTGCTCGACCATAACCAACTACAGCCTGTTTAATCTGCAGTGGTGTATATTCAGCCACTTTTAGACCAGCCTGTGAACCGGCAAGCAGGATAACCCCTCGCGCCTGTCCAACTGCAATCGCTGTTTTTACATTTTTATTAAAAAACAACTCTTCTACAGCCATTTCCTCTGGTCTAAATTCCTTTATAAGTTCTTCAATATTATGATGAATGATTTCCAATCTTTTTGTATCTTCTTTATCTGCTGATGTTTTAATCACACCATATTCTAAGACATCAAAATGATTTGTTTCTTTATCAACCACGGCATAGCCAATTGTCGCTAAACCGGGATCAATACCTAAAATTCGCAAATTTCACACCCCATTCAAACTAATGTTTGAATCTATTATAACACAGTCAGAAAAGATATTAAAACAAAAAAATAAAGACACTGTTAAACAGTGCCCTTATTAAAATCTACATTTATACTATAACAAATAAATTAAAATTTGATTAACTTTTAATTATTCTTCTTCAGCTTCAATTTCAGCTCTGATAGCTTCCGGAATATTAAAGTTAGAATATAAATCCTGAATATCATCATGATCTTCTAATTGATCCATTAGTCTCAGCATTTTTTTGGCATCACTTCTGTCCAGAGTAACTTCATTATCTGGAATCATCGCTAAATCTGCTGATTCAAATTCGTAACCAGCCTCTTCTAGAGCCTCTCTGGCCGATTCATAATTACCGGGATCAGTATATATTATAGCACTTTCTTCTCCATAATCTAAATCCTCTGCACCCGATTCTAATGCTTCTAATAATAAGTCTTCTTCTCCAACTTCAAATTCGTTGAGATCAATTACAAGTTCACCTTTGCGCTGGAACATCCAGGCAACACATCCATTAGAACCTAGATTGCCACCATTTTTATCAAGAATATGACGAACCTCAGCCGCAGTTCTATTTCTATTATCAGTCATAATATCAAGATATAAAGCAACACCACCTGGTCCATAACCTTCATAAACAAAAGACTCATAAGTCATTCCTTCTAAGTTACCTGTACCACGCTTAACTGCGCGTTCAATGTTATCATTTGGCATATTATTATCTTTAGCCTTCTGAATAGCCATTCTGAGATCAGCGTTCATTTCTTGATCTCCGCCACCTTCTCTAGCAGCAACAGCTATTTTACGACTTAATTTTGAAAACAACTTTCCTCGTTTCCTGTCCTCTTTCTGCTTTTTATGCTTTATATTAGCCCATTTAGAATGTCCGGCCATATAATAACCCTCCTTAAATCAAATTACAGTTCTTTAATCAGTTTGCAATTTATTGTACCATAATTACAATTATTTTTCAATATCATGCTCTTCTAAAATCTTTGTTAAATTCTTAAGTAGAGTGTATATCATTTCTAATTCTTTTTCATCTCTTTTTAAAAGCAAATCTGTTATGTTTGAAATTTGAATGCTGGCATCAGAACTTAAATCATAATTTATCAGTAACTTATCAACTCCAACCCCAAGTGCCTCAGCAATTTTTATTAAAGATTTTAATGAAGGCTCTTTCTCTCCTCGTTCAACCTGACCGATATATGTATAATGCAAACCAGCTTTTTCACCCAGATTTTCCTGAGTTAGCTCTTTTATTTTACGATATTCTTTAATCTTTTTTCCAATATATTCTTTTTGCATTCTACTCACCTCTAATATATATCTTAAAGTTTAGAGGATTTTATTTGAAGAGATTATAAGTATTATAGTAAAGTATATAAGTATTATTATAGTATTTAAGTCTTTTTTAAGGCTTTTTATATAAAACTTAAGAGTTATATTATAAGCTAATAACAAAAAACCACAGCTAATAAGCCATGGTTTAAAAAATATATTTACTGCTGTGATCTTAAATCACTAATTAATGAGGTCAATTTGTCTTTACCTCCATTATTCCAGCTTTCTATAAAATTAGTAACTCTTTTTTTATCATATTCACTTAGATCTTTTACCAGAGAATCTAAATCATGATCATCTAAGTCTTTCATTAGGTCAATTGCCCTTTTTAGAGGATACTGTACTTTATAATATATTTGATCAACCATCATTTACCTCCCCGAACATTTCTACCAGGCTTTCTAACCTGGGCATCGTTTCCCGTTCAATATACCTTATGTAACCTTCAAGTGTCATAATTCTATTATCCAGTACTTTATTACTCATTTCAGGAGAATAATTTTCAAACTGTTCTGTCTTATTAACTGCCTCATCAATATATTCTATTACATCAATTACTGCTTTCTCCATCTGAACACCCCTATTTTGAGTTTTATAAAAATTTAAAAAATAATAGATAAAAAAATAAGTTAACCTATAAGCCGAGTTCTGTATTAAATGATCATCTGTCTAGGGGAACAGTTACCTGAACCCTCAAGCGTCCTTACCCGGAGAAAAGCGGATCACTTTTAACTTCTCCCTATTTGGACTTACTCCAGATGGGGTTTACCTGGCATTCCAGTTACCTGAAACCCGGTAAGCTCTTACCTTACCTTTTCACCCTTACTTTTTAAGAAAAAATTTTAAATAAAATCCTTTCAATAAAAAGCGGTATATTTCTGTGGCACTAGCCTGGGAGTTACCTCCACCGGGTGTTACCCGGCATCCTATCCTGTGGAGCTCGGACTTTCCTCATCTTAAAAGATGCGATCATCTGGTTAACTTATTTTTTTACCATATAAATTATACCACCAGATTAATTATATGTCAAGCGATTCACTCAAGTTAAAAAGAGCGAATAATAGTCATTACTGATATATCCAGGGGGCTGTATTTAGCTCTGATTTAATGAAATTGACTTCCTTTTTTAGCTTTGTAGAAGCACTGCTGGTTAGTCTTTCAAATAATAATTCTCTAACAAATTTTTCACTCCCATAATGACCAAAATCAACAAGTGACATTCCAAGTTCTTCTGCAGTTTGAGCCTCGTGAAATTTCACATCTCCTGTTAAATATAAATCAGCTCCCTGATAATGTGCATCCTTAATAAAATCTGAGCCACTACCACTGCAGAGAGCAACTCTTTTGATTTTATTTTTGGCCTTAACAACCTTAAGTAAATCCAATTCATAAACTTCTTTTATTAATTCTACAAAATTATCCAATTCAATTTCTGATTTCAGATCTGCAATTCTTCCAATACCTTTTTTGCTTTTCAAATTTTCCATTTGGTATAAATCCCAGGCTGGCTCCTCATAAGGGTGTACATTGAGCAGTTCTTTGATAACCTGATCTAAGTTTTCAGGTGCTACAATAGTTTCAAATCTATATTCTGAAACTGTACTTAAACTGCCCTTTTCACCCAAATATGGCTCAGAATTTTTGAGAGCTTTAAAATTACCTTCTCCCTGCTGAAAAAAGCCACTGTGGCTGTAATTTTTAAATTTACCAGCTCCTTTAGCATAAAGAGCGTCTCTTACCTGCTCAAAGTTCTCTTCCGGGATAAAAGTCACCAGCTTATGATAATTCTGACTGCTGGTTGTTTTTAAAATTGATATATTTTCTACATCTAATTTTCTAATTAAATAATCATTTAGACCTCCTTCAGCAATATCTAAATTTGTGTGTGCTGAAAATAAAGAAATATCATTTTTGATTAACTCAAAAATTAATTTACCACTCTGATTTTGAGTATCAATAGATTTTATTTCATTAAAAATAAAGGGATGATGGGTAATTATCAGCTGACAGTTTTTCTCGACTGCTTCTGCTAAAACTTCCTGATTAAAATCAAGGGCTAATAATACATTTTCTACTTCCTGTGAAGCATCACCAACCTGCATACCGACATTGTCCCAATCTTCGGCCAGTCTGGCCGGGGCCAGCTCACCCATTAACTGAATAACCTCTGCTACCTTTGCCATTGTTTAACCTCCTCTGTTAAATCAGACAAAATTATAAATATTAAACATTGTCTCTGTTAAAAAAAATCTTCTACTATATATAAATCAAAAAAACCCTGCTCTAATTAAAGAACAGGGTGTTTATATTCTGGTGGGCCCACCAGGATTCGAACCTGGGACCAACCGGTTATGAGCCGGTTGCTCTGACCAGCTGAGCTATGGGCCCGCTGCAAAAAACAATATCTTATTTGTGACGACAAGAATAATTATATGATAGATATCAGCCCAGGTCAAGAGCTATTTCGATTTTTTTGAAGGGAATATCAAAGATAATATTGTAATATCTCGCAGATACTTCCTTTTTCCCATTCATGCTCTTTAATCTAAATAATCTTTTAATTTTTTACTGCGGCTTGGATGTCTTAATTTGCGCAGTGCCTTAGCCTCTATCTGTCTGATTCTTTCTCTGGTGACTCCAAATTCCTTACCAACTTCTTCCAGGGTTCTTGGTCTTCCATCTTCAATTCCAAACCTAAGTTCAAGAACTCTTTTTTCTCTATCAGTTAGGGTATCTAAAACACCATCTAATTGTTCTTTAAGCAGTATATAGGATGCTGCTGAAGCAGGAGCAGGAGAATCTTCATCTTCAATAAAGTCACCAAGGTGACTGTCTTCTTCCTCTCCGATTGGAGTTTCTAGAGAAACAGGTTCCTGAGCAATTTTCATAATCTCTCTTACCTTTTCTGCTGAGATATCCATTTCTTCTCCAATTTCTTCAGCCTTGGGTTCTCTTCCCTTTTCCTGAAGCAATTGTCTGGAAACTCTAATTAACTTATTAATAGTCTCTACCATATGCACAGGCACTCTAATTGTTCTAGCCTGATCAGCTATAGATCGTGTAATTGCCTGTCTAATCCACCAGGTAGCATAAGTGCTAAACTTATAACCCTTAGTGTAATCAAATTTTTCTACTGCCTTCATTAGTCCCATATTACCTTCTTGAATTAAATCAAGAAAAAGCATTCCGCGACCAACATATTTTTTAGCAATACTAACTACTAATCTTAAATTAGCTTCAACCAACTGCTGTTTAGCCCATTCATCACCCTGTTCCATTCTTTTGGCCAGTTCAACCTCTTCATCAGCAGTTAAAAGATCAACTTTACCAATTTCTTTTAAATACATTCTTACAGGGTCATCTATACTGGCACTTTTGGGAACACTAAGATCAAGACCACTATTTGGATCATCTTCATCTTCTTCGTCCTCTTCTAATTTAGAGTTAACTATCTCAATATTCATTTCACTGAAAATATCATAGATTTTTTCTATATCTTCAGAATCTAAATCTATATCTTCCAGGGCATCCATAATTTCTTCGTATGTCAGTTCCCCTTCTTTTTTACCACGATTGACAAGATCCTTAACTTCATCTATTCTACCAGGACTTATATCCTTTTCAGCCACTTTAGTCCCTCCTTTCAATATTGTAATTCAAACTATAAAATGTTAATAAAATACGGTTTAATTTATCTAAACTTAATTCTTTTCTGCTGAGCAAACTACATAATTTCTTTTTATTTTTGGAAACTCGCTTTGAACTTAAATAATCTGCTAATTCTAGAAGATGCTCTTTACTTAATGAATTGTCCTGTTTAACAAGTATTTCTGACCAATAAGATAATAACTCATCAGCTAAATTATCCTTAACTTTATCTAATTGGACTGAATTACTGATCACACTGCCTTTAAATAAAAATTCTGCCAGCTGAGCAGTTCTTCCATTAAAATCATTTTTAGAAATTACGGCTGCCAGATCTTCTCTCAAAGCAGGGTTACTAATAAAATGAGCCAGAACTTCTTCTTCAACTTTTTGATAATATGATAATTGCGAATATAAATCAAACTCTTTTTCTACTTGTTTATTTTGTTTTTCTCTATTTCTTTGATAATTCCTGCTTTTATTTTTCTTAAAGTCTTTTTCCACTTCTTTAGCAAGCACATCAGCTTTAAAGTTAGTTTTTTCTGCTGCTCTTTCAATATAAATTTCTCTTTCCAAACTATCTTTAACCTCACTTAAAAGCTCAACAATAGACCTTAAAACTTTTTTTCTAACTCCTGGTTCTGAAAGATTTTTATTTTTAATAATCATATTTATTTTAAAATCAATTAAATTTACTGCCCCTTCAATAAAGTTATTAAAAGCTTCCTGACCTTCATTTCTTAATAACTGGTCAGGATCACTGCCTTCCTCTAATTGAATAACCTTAACATTAATTCCTGTCTGGCTTAATATATCAAGTCCTCTCAGGGTAGCTTTATTGCCTGCAGTATCTGCATCATATGCAATATAAGCATTTTCAGCATACCTTTTGATCAACTTTGCCTGTTCTTCGGTAAAAGCAGTGCCCAGAGAAGCAATTGAATTTTTAAAACCATTTTTATGGGCCTGAATAACATCTGTATAACCTTCCATAATAATACAGCTATCAGCTTCTCTAATAGAATCTTTAGCTAAGTGGAGTCCATATAAATTTTTCTTCTTACTAAAAATTGGAGTTTCGGGAGAGTTTAAATATTTTGGTCCAAAACTATCTTCAGCTTCAGTCTCTAAAATTCTACCACCAAAGGCTATTACTTCTCCCCGATTATTAAATATAGGGAAGATAACTCTATTTCTAAATTTATCATAGTAAGAATTATTTTTTCCTTCACTGATCAACCCAGCCTTTTTAATTAAATCTATACTAAAATCTTTTTTCTGCAGAAAAGTTAATAAAAAACGCCATTCATCAGCTGCATAGCCGAGATTAAATTCTTTTATATCAGCCTTATCAAAACCTCGTTTTTTTAAATAATCATAAGCATCTTTTCCAATCTCAGTTTCAGTTAAAATATAGTTATAAAAACGTGCTGCCAATTTATTTAAAGAAAAAAGTTGTTCTCTTTCTTTATAATGCTGTCGCTGCTGATCACTAAGATCAGGTAGTTCCATCCCACTTCTTTCAGCCAGCATTTTGACTGACTCAACAAAAGTTAAATTTTCTATTTCCATCACAAAACTTATAGTATCACCACCGGCTCCACAGCCAAAACAGTGATAAAAATTATTATCAGGATTAACAAAAAATGATGGAGTTTTTTCGCTATGAAAAGGACATAAGCCCTTATATCTATTACCTGATTTTTTCAATTCTAGATAGTCAGAAACTAAGTCAACAAGATCAACATTTTCTTTTAAATCAGTTATAAATTCATCTGAATATCTGGCCAATTTATCCACCCTGACCTTAATTTAATTTCTTAATTGTTTTTATATAAAAAATAATCCACTGTGTAATTATATTTCTCTAAAAATAATATTTATCCTGCATTTATTTCTAAAAGTAAATTGAATTTTATTGCTTTTTGTCGAACCATGGCGTGGGAATAAAATACTTTTGACCAAGATTAATAGCATAACGATCTGTCATTCCAGCAATATAATCAATTACTGCCTGCCTATGATTCTTTTCAAATTCTAAATATTCATCTGGAATATAGTTAATATTCTCCATAAAAAATTCATAAAGCAATTTTAATAATCTTTTTGCTTTACCTTCTTCACTTTTACCTTCAGAACCAATATAAACATTTTCAAAAAGAAAAGTTCTTAATTTTTCACTTGCATTTTTAACTTCCACCGAGCGTTTTATTTCACCCTGCTGCCAGCTGGAATTAATTAAATCTCTGACCATAACATCTATTCTCTGTGAATGAGTCTTTCCTAAAATCTTAATTGCATCTGCTGGTAGATCATCCTGCTCTATAATTCCAGCTCGAAGTGCATCATCAATATCATGATTAATATATGCTACCCGATCTGCAATCCGAACTATTTGTCCTTCGAGAGTGAAAGGTTTATTTTTTCCAGTATGATTTAAGATCCCATCTCTGACTTCAATACTTAAATTAAGACCGCGGCTGCCACTGCTTCTTTTTTCTATCAAATCTACAACTCTAAGACTCTGTAGATTATGATTGAACTCAGAGCCAGTAATTTCAGTTAGAGCTGTCTCACCTGCATGACCAAAAGGAGTATGCCCCAGGTCATGTCCCAGGGCAATAGCTTCTACCAAATCTTCATTTAATTTAAGAGCTCTGGCGATTGTACGAGCAATCTGTGAAACTTCCAGAGTATGAGTCAGTCGGGTCCGATAATGATCTCCCTCAGGAGCAATAAAGACCTGAGTTTTATGTTTAAGCCTTCTAAAAGCCTTCGAATGAATAATTCTATCTCGATCATGCTGAAAAATTGTACGAATATCACAATCTTTTTCTTCTTTTAGCCGTCCTCTGCTTTCTGAACTCAAACAGGCATGCTCTGAAAGTTTATCTTTTTCCCATTTTAGCTGTTCAATTCTGGAAAACATAATATCAGCTCCTAATCATTGAAATAGGACAGCACCTCTACAGCAGTCTCTTCTATAGTTTTATCAGTAACATCAATTATAGGGCAGCCAATTTTTTCCATTATTGAATCAGCATATTTAAATTCTTCATTAATTCTTTCTTTGGCTGCATAGGTTGCATCATCACCAAGACCCATCTTTTTTAATCTTTCAATTCGGATATCATTCAGCATCTCCGGATCTATTGTCAAACCAACTACTTTATTATCATTATTTTCTAAAACTGATGGATGGACGTCTACTTCAGGTACCAGGGGAACATTTGCAGTTTTATAACCCAGATATGATAAGTGTACAGAAAGCGGTGTTTTAGAAGTTCTGGATACTCCAACTAAAACAATATCAGCTTCTGCAATCCCTTTGGATTCATTTAAGTCGTCAAATCTAAGAGTAAATTCCATTGCCTCAATTCGTTTGAAATACTCTTGATCCAATTTATATTTCAAAGCAAATTCCTCTCTGGGCTCAACATTTAATCTATTAGAAACCATATTCAAAGGTTTATTCATCATATCTATATATTCCAAATTGTTTTTCTCCGCCATTTCATTTAAATGTTTTCTCATCTCATTTTTAACAAAAGTATAGGCAATAATTGCATTCTCTACTTTTGCTTTCTCTATTATTTCTTCGATTTTGTTGAAGGAGCGTACAAATGAAAATGACTTAATTTTAATCTCGTAATCAGGAAACTGTCCAACTGCTGATTCCATTAGATGTTTTGCTGTTTTACCGGTCGAATCTGACACTGCATATGCAATAACCTTTTTTTTACTCATTATTTTCACCCCGGTTTAATTATTAGTCTAAAGCTATTTCTTCAATATCCATGACCTCTGACATCAACTCTGCAATATTATTTAATAAAGCCAGGCGATTATTTTTAAGCTCCCCGTCTTCAACCATAACCATCACATTGTCTAAGAAAGCATCAATATATTCTTTTAATTCTACAAGCAGATAAAAACCTTTTTGATACTGGCCAGAAGCAAAAAATTCATTGATTTCCGCCTCTCTCTGATCAAATGCTTTATATAGTCCTTTTTCTTCATCTTCAACAAATAATCCTGCATCAATCTCTAATTTATTTTCAGATTTTTCACTAATGTTTTTTGCTCGTACTAATCCACGGATTAAATCAACAAATAGACTGGAGTTTTCAGATCTAAACTCCATCAGTTTATGAGCTCTTTGATATAAATCAAGCAGATCCTGATCATTAATCTTTATTACTGCATTAATAATATCATATCTGACTTCTTCTTCAGCCAGCAGATTTTCCAGCCTCTGTTTAATAAATTCTTTTAATTCTAAGGCAGCAGAATCAAGATTATCCGGATTTATTGCAACTATTTCCATTGAAAGCTTAATTAAATCTTCCAGGTTAATTTTTAGACTGTTATCTAAAATAATTCTCAGCAGACCGGTTGCCTGTCTTCTGAGGGCAAAGGGGTCCTGGGAACCACTCGGAATATTACCCAAAAGAAAATGACTGCATAAGTTGAATAGTTTTTCAGCTATTGCTAATACAGTACCACTTTTAGTTTCCGGTAAGCTATCACCAGAAAAACGCGGCAGGTAATGCTCAAAAATAGCTGCTGCAGATTCCTCAGCTTCACCTTCAATAAGAGCATATTCTTTTCCCATTAAACCCTGCAGATTAGCAAATTCATTTACCATTTCTGTTGCCAGGTCATTTTTGCAGAGTTCTGCAGCTCTAACTGCCATTTCTTTTCTGTTTGGATCATAATCTAATAACTCCGCCAGTCTGGCAGTTATCTGCTGTAATTTTTCTACCTTCTGATAAACACTTCCTATATCCTTTTGAAAAACTATATCCTTGATATCTTTAGTTCTATTTAAAAATCCATATTTCTGATCTTCAGCAAAGAAAAATTTAGCATCATCCAGCCTGCCCTTTAAAACCATCTCGTTTCCTGCTATTACTTCTTTTAGATAATCATTACCTCCATCACGAACTCCAATAAATTCAGACTGAAGCTGACCAGCTTCAGCCATTACTGGAAAATATCGCTGATGTTTTTCCATAGCGGTAATTAATACCTCTGGCGGCAGCTCTAAATACTCTTCCGAAAAACTACCTTTAAAAGCAGTTGGATATTCAATCAGATCAATAACTTCTGTCAGTAATGAATCCTTAATCACAGCCTGAGCTGATAAATCAAGTTCAGCAATTTGAGTTTTAATTATTTCTTTTCTCTCATCCTGCTTAACAATGATTGAGGCAGCTTCTAAAGTTGAAAAATAGTCTTTTGAATTATTAATTTCTACCTGACCTTCACTTAAAAAACGGTGGCCAATGCTGTAATTAGAGCTTTTTACTCCTGCAATTTCCAGGTCAATTTTTTCTTCACCAAATAAAACTAAAAGCCATTTGATAGGACGAATAAACTCCATTTTTAAACTGCCCCAGCGCATAGCTTTAGGCAGTGGCACCTGTTCAACAATTTTCTTTAAGATTTCAGACAAAATTTCAGCTGTCTTTTTTCCTTTTTCCACTTTTTCTGCATACAGATAGTCATCTTTTTCCACTAAGTCATCTACTTTCACACCCTGACCCCGGGCAAATCCTTCTCCTGCTTTGGTAGGATTTCCATCAGCATCGAAAGCAATATTTACTGCAGGACCCCTCACAATCTCACGCTGATCTTCCTGTTTTTCGGCCAGAGCATCAACTGCAAGCACAAGTCTTCTTGGCGTAGAATAAACATTCATATTTTCATATTTTAAATTATTATTTTCAAAAATAGCAGCTGCCGTTTTTAGATAATCCTCTCTAAATCTCTGCATGGAAGCAGCCGGCATTTCTTCAGTTCCGATTTCAAAAATTAAGTTTTTTGCCATCATTATCACTCCTGCTCTCCTGAGTCTAAATAGCTGGCTGCACATGCATGAGCCAGTTTCCTAACTCGCTTGATAAATCTAGTTCTCTCAGTTACACTAATTGCTCCTCTGGCATCCAAAAGATTAAATGTATGTGAACATTTTAGAGTATAATCATAAGCCGCTAAAGGCAGTTCTGCCGCCAGGGAATTTTCTGCTTCTGCTTCATAAATATCAAATAAATCAAATAAACGGTCAATATCTGCAACCTCAAAATTATACTTAGACTGCTCAACTTCATTCTGATGATAAATATCATAATATTTAACCCCTTCAACCCAGCATAAATCATAGACATTTTCGACTTCCTGTAAGTACATTGCTATTCTTTCTAAACCATAAGTAATCTCCACTGTCACAGGATCAGCCTTAAAACCACCAACCTGCTGGAAATAAGTGAACTGTGTAATCTCCATACCATCTAACCAAACTTCCCAGCCCAAACCCCAGGCTCCAAGGGTTGGTGATTCCCAGTTATCTTCTACAAAACGAATATCATGTTTTTCAGGCTCAATACCCAGAGATCTTAAACTATCTAGATAAATCTCCTGAATATTATCAGGTGATGGTTTCATAATTACCTGATATTGAAAATATCTCTGCAGGCGATAAGGATTATCACCATAACGACCGTCAGTAGGACGACGACAGGGCTGTACATAAGCTGTATCCCATCCTTCTTCTCCCAGCGAACGCAAAAAAGTGGAGGGACTCATTGTTCCTGCACCTACTTCAATATCATAAGGCTGTTCAATTACACACCCCTGCTCACTCCAAAATCTATCCAATGAAAAAATAATCTCCTGGAAATTCATAAATACACTTCCTCTCGTACTCTTTTTAAAATTTTACACTAAAATAAAACCTTATCCTTAAGGACAAGGCTCAAATTTAATCAATTATTCATTTTCCTGATTGTATAAAGAAATGATAATGATTTAGGTTTTAAATCTAGATGATAAATTAAAAATTTCTCTGTCAGATCATTAATTTTTTCTAAAATTTTATGGGGAATTTGAGCAGGCTTTAATTGAGAAATTTCGGCAAAGGTGATTTTATACAGGGCCCTCATTTCATTTAAGGAAAAAAAAGTATATTTATAATTGTTATTTTTAAAACAAGTCCTGCAGATTGAGCCCCCCTCTTCTACACTGAGTGGAGTTGAAGTTTTTAAATTAACTTTTTCTCCACAAACTGTACAGTTCTCAATTTCTGGTTTAACTCCCAGCAAAAGCAGTAATTTCGCCTTAAAAACATTTAAATAAAATAAAAGTTCTTCTTTTTCAGCCTCAGCCATTTTTTCTAAAACAACAGCTAAAAGAGAAAAAAGAGCCTGATCAGCTTCATCTTCCAGGCCGGCCCGCTCTACATATTCAGAAACTACACTGGCATAAGCCATATAATCTAAGTCTTCTCTTAATTTAGAATTCATCGCTATAGACTCAATATGATTTATTTTAGCCAGTGATTTCCCCTGATATAAAGTAAAATTATGATAACTAAAGGGCAGAACAAGACCGGAACGAGATTTATTCCCCTTCCGGGCTCCTCTTGCTACCGCCTTCAATTTACCTTTTTCTCGAGTATATAATGTAATCAGACGATCTGACTCACCTAAATCAAATTGTTTTAAGACTAATGCTTCTGTCTCAAAAGTCGCCACTTAATTCAACTCCTAATTATTCTTCATCATCTGTTACAATTGTTACCCCAGAACTTGCACCAATTCGATTTGCTCCTGCATCAAGCATTTCTAGAGCCTGCTCAAAGTTTTTAATACCACCAGATGCTTTAACTCCAACATCTCTACCAACAGTTTTACGCATAACACCTACATCTTCAACACGAGCCCCATAGTCTCCAAAGCCTGTTGAAGTTTTGACAAAATCAGCACCGGTATCTTTTACAATTTCACAGGCTTTAACAATTTCTTCTTCATCCAGAAAACAGGTTTCTAAAATCACTTTGACTATAATATCAGAACTGACACCTGCTTTTTTAGTAGCATCTACAACAGCCTTAATATCAGCTTTGAAAATCTCGTAGGCACCTGATTTAAAAGCACCAATATTCATTACCATATCAATTTCCTGAGCACCATTCTTAATAGCATTTCTGGTTTCATAAGATTTAACTTCTGTAGTATTTGCTCCTAGAGGAAAACCAACTACGGTGCAAACCTTAACTGAACTTTCTTCTAATAATTTTGCAGCTAAGGGAACATATATAGGATGAATACACACTGATGCAAATTCGTGTTCTTTTGCTTCCTCACATAGTTTTTTAATATCGTCCACAGTTGCTGTTGGACTCAGATTTGTATGGTCAATCATTTTAGCCATATCACGAGGTTTGATCGCCATTTTTAAAACCACTCCTTAAGTTCTTATATTTTTGCTTTGTCAATATTTATATTCTACAAACTTTGTCATAATCCTGCAATAAATTTATTTATAACCCATTCTTTTGAGTAAATTATCTTTTTCTCGCCAGTCTTTTAAGACTTTAACCCAGAGGTCTAGATAAACCTTAGTCTGCATTAAATCTTCAATTTCTTTTCTGGCAGCACTACCTATTTTTTTGAGCATCTTACCATTTTTACCAATAATAATTCCTTTATGTGATTTTTTTTCAACATAAATATTGGCCCGAATATAATAATCATCATTTTTTCTTTCTTTAACTTCTTCAACCAATACAGCCACACCATATGGAACTTCTTCTCTGGTTAGATAGAAAATCTTTTCCCTGATCATTTCGGCAAAAACAAATCTCTCTATCTGATCTGTTATCATATCTTCAGGATAGTACTGAGGCCCCTCAGGTAATTTTGAAAATATTTCTTTTAATAAATTATCTGTATTCTTATTATTTAAAGCAGATATTGGTACAACTTCCTGACCGACTTTTTGACTATATTTTTTCTGTCTTTTTACTAATTCTTTATTAGATATTTTATCAATTTTATTCATCACATAGATAATATCCTGATCTGAATTTTTAATCTGATTATAAATCAGCTGATCATTTTTACCCCAATAGGTACTGCCATCTAAAATAAAAATTATCACATCTATCCCATCAAGACTGCTGTAGGCTTCATCCTGCATATATTTATCCAGTTCGTTTCTTGGTTCATGAATTCCAGGAGTATCTATAAAAATTATCTGTCCATCATCTTCTGTATAAATTGCTTTAATACTATTTCTAGTAGTCTGGGGACGGGGGGAAATAATATTAATTTTTTCTCCAATTAAAGTATTAACAAGAGTCGATTTACCAACATTTGGTCTGCCAATAACTGTTACAAATCCTGATTTATAGCTCATTTTTTTTCTCCATTGCTGAGTCACTAAAAGCACCAGGTAGTAATTCTTTACTGGTCATTATAAATTCTTTTCCCGTCTCAGTCATCATAATTACTTCAATCTCACCATCAGCGAATTCATTTATTACCTGACGGCAGGCTCCACAGGGTGGCACAGGGTTTTCTGTAGAACTAATAATTAACAGTGCCTCAATTTTTCTTTTTCCTTCTGAAACTGCTGTAAAAATAGCTGATCTTTCAGCACAATTAGTTAAACTAAAAGATGCATTTTCAATATTCACACCTGTATATATTGAACCATCTTCAGTTAAAACAGCTGCTCCTAATGGAAACTCTGAATAAGGAACATAAGCATTTTTTTTAGCTTCTAAAGCTTTTTTAAACATTTTTTCTTTAATTTCTTCTTTCATCACTAACACCTCACAATATTACTTTAATTATATCTTAAGTTTATTTATTAGCTTCTAATAAGTAATTTCTGTTCCATTTGGGACTACTTGAATCCAGGTCTGACCGGGATTAATCTCAATTTCATTACCGGCAGCATTTAAATAAATGATTTCACCATTATTATTTTCCCAACTGCCCTTAATTACAAGACCATCTCGAAAAAAGTGGATTTTTCCACCTGACTCAAGATCAATATCCTGTCTTCCTTCACTATCTTTAGTCGAGGTTATAGCCTCTTGAACTATAATATTTTTAGCTTTTAGTTGGTCTCCACTTTCTACTAAATGTGGATTATCTTTATTGTTCAAAAATCTCAAATAGTTATTTTCCAGACTATTATATTCATATAAAACTTCATATGAACCCCAGTAATCTATACTGATATTTTCAGCTTTTTCAAAATCGCTAAGTACAGAAGCTGTAAGGAAGTTAAACTGATCAGGATATTCTTTTTCTGATAAATTATCTAAATAATTTTTTAATGGCTCTTCTCCAGAATATAAATTATGGGGAGCATTTCTCTTACTGCTTCTCCAGAAGTATTGACTCTTATATATCTGATCTAAATGTAAAATATCATTGACCGCCAGCAGAGCAAAACCATGTGGACTGGCACCCGCGTGTAAAAATAAAGCATCATATGCCTGAGCTGTTTTAACTAAAGCCGGTCTGGCACTTCTGATTGGTCCAATTTTTTCTGGTACTTCCGGCCAGAAAATTGCTAAAAACCTTGTTATCCCACCTTCTAACATAAATTCATAGACAATTTCAGCTTCTTTTAAACCACTTTGTGGTCTGGCAGCTGGTGCATTTTCAATTGAAACAGCCACTGCTCGTTTATAATAATTCTGTGTAATTGGTTGTCCGGTAAAAGGAGAAACAGCACTGTATTTGTTTTCTAAGCTCTGTTCATTTTCGCGATTTTCAGCTTCATATTCTTCTTCCATATCCTGTATTTTATCTTCTAAATCTTCCTGACTTAACTCTTCCTGCTGAGTAATTTCTTCTTCAGTCTGTTGAATCTGTTCTCCTTCTTCAGAACTACAGGCTGTAAAAATCAGCAGTCCACTCAACAGCAGAATCAGCAGCATATACAACTTTGACTTCATCTTCTCACCTCTAAAATATTATTCATCTTCTTCTATTTTCAGTTCTTCTTGACTTATTAATTTAATCTTCCTAATCCTATTATCTATAATACTTTCAATAACAAAAGTTACATCTTCCACCTCTAATTTTTCTCCCTGTACCGGCAGACGATTTAAATAATATAAAATTAATCCACTTAAAGTTTCATATTTATCACTTTCTGCTAGAGGTTCCTTTAAATATTTATTTAACTCTTCTATATCAACCCTGCCATCAAGCAGCAGCTTGTTATCGTCAATAACTTCAATATAACTCTTTTCCAGATCAAATTCATCCTGAATATCGCCAACAATTTCTTCCAGAAGATCTTCAATTGTAATTAATCCAGATGTCCCACCATATTCATCTACAACAACTGCCATATGTTCTTTTCTTTCTTTCATTTCAGATAAAAGTTGATTTATTGGTTTACCTTCTGGTATAAAATATATTGGCTTGACGAATTCTTCAATTGAAACATCTTCTCGCTCCTTGATCAATAATTCTAATAAGTCTTTAATATAAATCAAACCAATTATATTATCAATAGATTCTTCAAAAACAGGAATTCTGGAATGTCCTTTTTCAACCCCCATTTTTATTAATTCAGCTAAAGATGCATTTTTCTCAATACAAACCATATCAATTCTTGGAATCATAATTTCTTTTACAAGAGTGTCATCAAAATCAAAAACACTCTGTATCATTTCCTGCTCAGTTTCCTTAATTACGCCTTCCCGCTGACTTACATCAACAAAACGTCTGATCTCCTCTTCACTTAAAAAAGCAGAGGAAATTAAACTTTTATCTTTAACAAAAAGGTTAACAATCTTGGTGAAAAGATAGATAAAAGGAGACAAAATTATCTCTAAGTAATAGAGTGGAGCTGAAGCAGCTTTAGCATAATCAATAGCTTTATTATTACCCAGTGATTTCGGAGTTATTTCACCAAAAATTAGGATTAAGATAGTTACAACACCAGTTGCAATTCCAACTCCCTTGCTGCCAAACAATTCAATAGATAGGGCTGTTGCTATGGAGGAAGCTGCAATGTTAACCAGGTTATTGCCAATTAAAATAGTAGTCAACAATTTTGTCTGATCCTGCAGTAATCTATCAACTTTTGCAGCATGTTGATCTCCTCGTTGAACTTTCTCTTTAATTTTAACTCTATTAACAGACATAAATGCTGTCTCAGAGCCGGAAAAAAAAGCAGATAAAAATATTAAGATAAAAAATGAAAATAATTCTATATACATTGTTAATTCCTCCACAGTAGACAAAATTATTAAATACTAAAATAATAAAAAATTATAAATGTAGTTATAAGGCCTAGCATTGCTCCCAGTAAAATTTCTTTAAAAGAATGAGTACCTGCTTCTAATCTGCTCTGTGCTGTTAAAAACGCAAGTATTGCTGCCAGTGAAAGAGCGATTAAACTCTTTGTTAAAAACCAGATAATTAACACAGAAGAAGCAGCAAGTGCGGTATGACCGCTTACAATTCCACCTTTTAGTGGAGTTCCACTATGAAAAATTGATTTTAAAGCTATAACGATAATGAATATTAATGATATATTGATAAATATTAAATGTAAAGGCTCATGTCTAATATTTAAAATAAGATTTAATGATAATTCTTGAGCCTTATTAAAAAAAACAAGATATGCAATAAATATTGCATTACCGGCTGCAATAACTACTGCTGCAGCACTAATATTTTTAGCTATTCTTGCCTTAAAACTATAATCCTGACTTAAAATATCAATAATAACCTCTACAGCTGTATTTAACAGCTCAGCAAAGATAACTAGAGAAATAGCAATTATGACTAATCCTAATTCTATTCGATTTAAATCAAAAAGAAGGCTAAAAATAAGTACAAAAATTGCTGCTGTTAAATGAATCTGCATATTCTTCTGGGTTCTGATAGCATGTATTAATCCAGCAATTGCATGATTAAAACTATTAATTGTTTTTAAAATCCACATTGATTACACCTAATCTCTGCTGATATCAAGTTGGGTTAATACTCTTTCCTCTTTTTGGCGCATTTCATTTTTTTCTTCCTGACCGTGATGATCATAACCAAATAAATGCAGCATGCCGTGAACTGTTAAATAAGCAAGCTCTCTTTTTAAGGAATGTCCATATTCTTCAGCCTGTTCAGCCGCTCGCCTGGTAGAAATTATTATGTCTCCCAGCATTTCATCATCTATTGGAAATGATAGTACATCAGTAGCTTCATTTATATCTCTATATTTATTGTTCAATTCTTTAATCTGCTGGTTATTAACAAAGGCAACACTCACTTCTCCTCCACTGTAGCCCTCAATTTCAGCTGCTGTTACAATCACTTTCTCCAGAAGTTTAAGCATCTCCTGACTAATTTTAATTTCATCCTGCTGATCATTGAAATCCACATTAATCACTATTATTACCACCTTTCATTTCTTTCAATAATTTTTCCGGATATTCTACTCGTTGGTGATATATACCCGTTAATACTTTAACAAAGCTTTTTACTATTGTATCTAAATCACTTAAGGTTAAATTTGATTGATCAAGCTGGTTTTCTATTAATTTATCTTTAACAAGACCTCTAACAAAGCCTTCTATTCGATCATGATTATTTTTATTAAAATTCTTGGATCTGAGTGCCGCTTCAGTAATATCAGCCAGCATTATAATAGCAGCTTCACGACTCTGAGGTTTTGGCCCATCATAACGAAAATCTTTTTTTTCAATGTCATCATGTTTATTATCCTGAAGAGCCTGCTGATAGAAATAAGAAATCAAATTTGTACCATGATGCTGTTTTATAATATCAATAATTTTTGCTGGCAGCCCATTTTTTTCTGCCATCTCGACTCCATCTTTAACATGAGATTTGATTATCAGTGCACTTAAATTAGGGGATGTTTTGTCATGAGGATTTTCGCCTCCAAATTGATTATCAGAAAAAAAGTAAGGCCTTTTTAATTTGCCAATATCATGATAGTAAGCTGCAGCTCTTGCTAATAATGAATCTGCTCCTACATCTTCAGCAGCAGTTTCAGCTAAATTACCAACAATTACGCTGTGATGATAAGTTCCCGGTGCTTCAACCAGCATTCGTTTTAAAATTGGCTGGCTGGGATTAGAAAGTTCTAATAATTTTACAGAACTTGTCATATCAAATAAATCTTCCAGATAAGGCAGCAGTCCATTAGCCAGAATCCCTACGAAAAGACCATTAACAATACCACCACCAATTGACCAGATTAAATAAGTCCAACCTTGATTCTGCTGCATTAAGGAAAGCCCGCCAATTAAAAACACTAAAATAAAACTAACATTTAGTCCGGCCCTTATTATATCTCCTCTTTCTTTAACTCTGGTTACACTAAAAATTCCTATTAAACCGGCTAAAAAAGAGGTTAAAACTATATTGAAGTTCATATCATAAATTGGTGCGATTAATAAACTGATAAACAATGTAGTAATCAGAGCCGTATCACTACTTATCAGAACAGTCAATAGAATTGACGCCATTGCTGTTGGGACCATAAAATCAACAAATGGATTCTGGAAAAGAGTTAATATTTTAGCAAAGAAAACAACTATCAGAATCAATAGTTCAATTAAAAGCAGCTTACTGTTATCCTGCCAGACTGATTTTTGATATTTATAAAAGTAGAATCCAAGCATTAAAACCAATATAAAACTGATCAGGACTCTACCTGTAATATTATAATAATTAATTCCACTTTTCTGCAGTCCAAGCCTTTCTAATATATCTATATCTGCTTCAGTAACAACATCACCTTTACGAACAATAATTTCACCCTGGCGGACAGTTTTTTCTACTGCTTCAACTTCAGATATAGCTTCCTGACGCCTGCTTGTAGTTGCCTCTTGATTTAAAAACATATTGGCTGCAATTACTGTCTCTGTAATTTCTGCAAGTGCTAATCTTTTACTGCGGGAAATATCCATTTCCATGGCGTTTTGACGGAGCTCTTCCTGTGCTGCTGATAAATCTGAAGGTAAAATTCTATTACCTAATTTATTCTGTAACAAATTTAAAGCTCTGTCCTGTAAATTAAATAATTCTTCTCTATTTAGAGTAATTAGAGCAGCAATATTTTCATCACTTAAATTAAAATTAATTTCTCTGTTGACTAAATTTATAATTTCATTAATTTCATTCTGACTAAAATTTTCGATTTCAGCTGCTGTAAGTCCTCCCTGTTCAGCTTCTGATTCCTGAGAACCATCACTGTCAGTTTCCCCAATCTGTTGTGATTGACTATTTTCTTCTTCTACCTCTAGAGTGATTTTATTATTATAGAAAAACTCTCTTTCTGTGCTTACAGCCTCAAATAAATTGTTAACTTTATCTAATAGCTCTTCTTCTACAGTGCTATCTTCTTCATAAACTCTGGGCGCTGTGTTTGCAGCTCGCTGTCTTAATTCAGAAGTTCTGCTCTCATCAATAAAAGTAATTGTCCTAGGAGCAGTAATATCACTCTGACTAACCTGACCTGCTCTTAAATCCACCTGATTTGGAATTAAATCCAGACTTAAAATTAGGGCAATTAAAACAAAGAAAATTACAGCCCAAATTATTTTATAAGAATTTGTTGAAAAATCAAGATATTCTCTTCTCCAGTTACGGATTTTGAGCCTTAATTTTTTCATAAATTTCATTTTTAGCTCCCACTTTCATAGCTTTCATATGCCTTAATGATTTCTTTAACCAGATCATGTCTGACCACATCATGTCTACTTAAATAAACAAAATCTATTCCTTTAATATTTTTCAATATCTTCTGAACTGTAGCCAGACCAGAACGCTTTTTACTTGGCAGATCAATCTGAGTTATATCTCCAGTAATTACCGCCTTAGAGTTAAAACCAATTCTGGTTAAAAACATTTTCATCTGTTCTAGAGTAGTATTCTGCGCCTCATCTAAAATCACAAAAGAATCATCAAGGGTTCTTCCTCTCATATATGCCAGAGGTGCAACTTCTATAATATCTTTTTCCTGGTACAATTTAGCTTTTTCAGGACCAAGAATATCATAAAGTGCATCATATAGAGGTCTTAAATATGGATCAACTTTTTCCTGCATATCTCCCGGTAAAAAGCCTAAGTTTTCCCCAGCTTCAATTGCGGGTCTGGTCAAAACAATTCTATTAATATCATTATTTAAAAGACTTTTTACTGCCATCACCATCGCCAGATAAGTTTTACCTGTACCAGCCGGGCCAATAGAAAAAACAATATCTCTATTTTTAATTGATTCTAAATAAAGTTTTTGCCCCATAGTTTTGGCTTTGATTTTTCGTCCTTTGTAATTTTCCAGTATTACTTCATCATAAATTCTATTTAAATCAACAGCTGGATTTCTTTTTAAAAGTTCAGCTGCATATTTTAATTTTCTAGGTGAAAACTCCTCATTTTTATCTGTTAAAGAAAGTAATTTTTTTATTATCTTTTCAGATTCTTGAAGGTCACCATCACTCTCTATTTTGATCTGATTACCTCTGCCACTTAGTTTTAATGAAAGTATATCTTCTAAAAGCTTCAAATTACGGTCATTGTGACCGAAAAAATTTTGAGCAATCTGATAATCATTAATTTCAATTTTTTTCTCTTTTTTATTCAAATTATAACTCCTCCTTAATACTTTTACTTATTTATTATATCATATATATATCTTTAAACAAATTTAGCGCAAAAACTGCAGCCGGAGGAGGCCGCAGTTTTAAAAATATTTAATTTTAATCTTTTTTTAATGCTTTAGGTTTGGATAAAATTTCATTATAAATAACAGCTTTTTCTACTTCATTGTATTGAGAAAATATTTTTCCCAGAGAACTGTTATTATTATTTAATTTTTCTTGTTTTAAACGTTCTTTTTTTATTTTTTTCTGCTTTTGCTGTCGAGAATCATACTTTTTATTTCTTTTACTCTGATTTAAAATCCTTTCTTTACTCTCAGCGATAGATTCCTTTTCAGCCTCCGCTATTCTATTTTCAAGCTCATCTTGATCATAATCATTATCCATTTTACTACTTCTTCTTATTTTTTCTCCTGCCTGATCAATTGTTAGATCAAAGTTTTTTCTAACAAAATCAAAGCCTCTTTTAAAGAGTGAAAATATCTTTAACATAATGAAGAAAAATAATATAAACGTTGGAAGTGCAAAAATTAGATCTTCCATACTTCACCTCCAGCACTAACGGCTGATTTTAATACATTAATTTCCATTCTGATTTTCATTTTTATTTTCTGAACTCTCAGAAATACTGGTTCTCATTTTTGTATCAGATTCCACATTTTTAAGCTTCATATAATCCATAACTCCCAGATTACCTTTTCTAAGAGCTTCTGCCATTGCCAGTGGAACTTCTGCCTCAGCTTCAACAACTTTGGCTCTCATTTCCTGAACTCTGGCTTTCATTTCCTGTTCTTCTGCTACAGCCATCGCTCTTCTTTCTTCTGCCTTTGCCTGTGCAATTTCTTTATCTGCTTCAGCCTGATCGGTCTGCAGCTGAGCTCCAATATTTTTACCAACATCAACATCAGCAATATCAATTGATAGAATCTCAAAGGCTGTTCCCGAATCCAGTCCCTTATCTAAAACTGTTTTGGAAATAGAATCAGGATTTTCCAGTACTTTTTTATGTGATTCTGCAGAACCAACTGTAGTTACGATTCCCTCTCCAACTCTTGCCAGTACAGTCTCTTCTCCAGCTCCACCTACAAGGCGTTCAATATTAGCTCTGACTGTTACCCTGGCTGTTGCCATCACCTGAATACCATCCATGGCTACAGCTGTAACAATCGGAGTATGTATCACTTTTGGATTTACACTCATTTTAACTGCTTCTAATACATCTCTTCCTGCTAGATCAATTGCAGCAGCTCTTTCAAATGTCAGATCAATTTCTGCTCTCTGAGCAGCAATTAAGGCATCA
>Ga0306868_1000541_pt1 | contig 23893 bp, 23 predicted proteins | sample AntRauTorckE6832_FD_190411 | JGI IMG/M metagenome (GOLD analysis project Ga0306868, IMG submission 190411) | Saline lake microbial communities from Rauer Islands, Antarctica - Metagenome Torckler E6 #832 (v2) (version 2) | ecosystem: Environmental > Aquatic > Non-marine Saline and Alkaline >... | reverse complement strand
AAAGGATTAATGCGCAGAATTGATCGTTCACTGAACGCTTATAATGTTGAAGATGAAAAAAGTTTAAAAAAGACCTTAAAAAAATTAAAGTAATATAATCTTGATTAAATAGTATTGTTTTAGGAGGAGATTAATTAAATGAGTAAAAGAGTTGTAATTACAGGTGCAGGTGTTGTTCATTCTTTAGGTTCAGAGTTAGATGAGTTCTGGGAAAATATTAAAGCAGGAAAATCAGGAATTTCAAAAATCGAAAATTTTGATGCCACCGATTTTCCAAGTCAGATTGCAGCAGAACTCAAAGATTTTGATCCAGGAGAATACATAGACCGTAAAGAGGCAAAGCGTTTAGCCAATTACAGTCAGTATGCTATTGTTGCTGCCATGAAGGCTTTAGAGAATGCCAAACTGGAAGTAACTGATGAGATTGCTGACCGGACAGGTGTTATTGTTGGTTCCGGTATTGGTGGGATTGAAGTTTTTGAAGAACAGGTAGAAAAACTTCACAGCAGAGGACCAAGAAGGGTAAGTCCTTTCTTTATTCCGATGATGATTTCTAATATGGCAGCCGGAAATGTTGCAATTTATTCTGGGGCTAAAGGACCAAATATGAATACAGTAACAGCCTGTGCATCTGCTACAACAGCTATTGGAGAGGCTTTTGAGACAATTATCAGAGGTGCTGCTGATATTATGATTGCCGGTGGTACAGAAGCTTCTATTACTCCATCTGCTGTTGCAGGATTTGGTAATATGAAAGCTTTATCAACCAGAAATGATGATCCAGAAAAAGCAAGCCGTCCTTTTGATAAGGATAGAGATGGTTTTGTAATTGGAGAAGGATCAGGAATTGTAATTTTAGAAACATTGGAAGGTGCTAAAAAGCGTGGAGCCAATATCATTGCAGAGGTTGTTGGTTATGGTGCATCTGGTGATGCATACCATATTACTTCACCAGCACCAGAAGGAGAAGGTGCAGTTAGAGCAATGAAGGCTGCTATTGATAGAGCTGGAATGAAGCCAGAAGAGATTAACTATATTAATGCACATGGTACATCCACTCCTTTAAATGATCAGTATGAGTCAACAGCAATCAAAAAATTATTTGGAGACCATGCCTATGATCTAAAAGTATCTTCCTCAAAATCAATGACAGGCCATTTATTAGGAGCTGCTGGTGGAGTTGAAGCAATTATTTCAGCGATGGCAGTCAAAGAAGATATTGTACCTCCAACAATGAACTTTGAAGAAGGAGGAGAAGGCTGTGACCTCGACTATCAGCCCAATAAGGCAGGAGAAGCTAAATTGAATGCTGCTTTAAGTAATTCCTTTGGTTTTGGTGGACAGAATGCCTGTATTATTGTTAAAAAGTATAAGTAGTAATCTATTGGTACCTGTTACAAAAACTTATTTTTGTACAAGTACAAGTAATTTAAATAACAGAGTTTAATTATTTATTAAGATCTGTCTCTTAGCAATTTTACGGGGCAGGTCTTTTTTTGTATGCATGCATAATTTTGCAAATATATGTTGTAATTTTCAGAAATATATTATACTATTGTTATATAGTTAAATTATATTTAATTTATTAATTTATAATTAATATTTATCTGGAGGTTATAGGATGAGACTGACAATCGCTTTAGGTGGAAATGCAATTTTAAAACCAGGACAGAAGGGAACAGCAGCAGAACAATTAGCCAATGTATATCAGAGCTGTCAGCAGATCGGAGAGTTAGCAGCTGCAGGGCATGAGATTGTGATTACCCATGGTAATGGTCCTCAGGTAGGAAATATTTTATTACAGCAGGCTGCTGCGGATAAAATTCCAGCTCTACCCCTTGATTTTTGTGGAGCTCAGACTCAGGGCTTGATCGGTTATATGATCCAAAATAGTCTTTTGAATGTGTTTAAAGATAAAAAAATGAATATACATAGCATCTCAGTCGTAACCCAGGTTCTGGTTGATGAAAATGACCCTGCCTTTGAACAGCCTTCAAAACCAGTTGGTCCTTTTTTTGATCAGGAGCACGCTCAAAAACAGGAAAAGGAAAAAGGGGAAAAATGGGTAGAAGACAGCGGACGCGGCTGGCGAAGAGTTGTAGCCTCACCTCAACCATTAAAAATTATGGAAAAAAATTTAATAAACGATCTAATAGAAAAGAAGAGGATTGTCATTGCAGCAGGTGGAGGTGGAATTCCTGTTGTTGAAAAAGAAAATGAAATCAAAGGAATAGAGGCAGTAATTGACAAAGATCGTGCTGGCTGCATTTTAGCTCAAAATACTGATTCAGAATTCTTTTTAATTTTAACAGATGTAAACAATGTGATGATTAATTATGGTACAGCCGAGGAAGAGGCTTTAAAAGAAGTCAGCATTTCTGAAATTGAAAAACACCTGGCAGACGGGCAATTTGGTCAGGGAAGTATGGCTCCTAAAGTAGAGTCTGCGGTTAAATTTGTCAGAGAAGGCGGTAAAAAAGCCGTAATCACATCTCTTAACAAAGTAACTGAAGCGGTTAAAGGGAAAGCAGGAACAATAATTAAAGCAGATTAGCTATAATAACAGGAGATAATTAATTATTTGTCTCCTGTTTATTGATTTTATTTTTAAAGCTCTTTACAAAACAAAGTTATAATGCTATTATTTAAGTATAATATATTTTTTTAATTATTTTGCAACCGGTTGCAAAAGCTAAAGAAGTGGTGAAAAAAATGGATATTAAAATGTCTGATATTGCTAAAATGGCAGCTGTTTCAAAATCAACAGTCTCCAGAGCTTTAAAAAATGACAGTAGAGTTAAGGAAGAGACGAAAAATAAAATACTTAAAATTGCCAGCAAATTTAATTATCAACCAAACAAAGTTGCTCAGGCACTGGCAGAAAATAATACGAAAATTATTGCAGTGATGCTGCCTTCAGCACCTCGCTCAGTTTCAGATCCTTTTTTTCTGGAGTTTCTGCACGGCATCAACAACATCGCCTATCAAATGGGTTACAGTTTAAGCATCCCGCCGGTGGAAAGTGAAAATTTTGCTTCTTTTAAAAAAATAAATCAAAATTTAAATGTTGATGGAGTTATTTTAACAGAGCCTCAGCTCAATGATCCCAGAATAAAATATCTTAAAGAAAATAATATTCCTTTTGTTTTTAATGGGAATCCAATGGCTGGAGAGGATATTGCCTGGGTGGATACTGATAATCAACAGGGTGCCTTTCAGGCTGTAGATTATTTGGTAAAAAAAGGTCATCAGAAAATTGCTGCTGTTACAGGCCCACTTGATTTAATAGCGGGAAAATATAGATTAGAAGGATATTATCAGGCTTTAAGAAAAAACAAAATAGAAATAAAGAGGGACTGGATAATTGAGTCTGACTTTACCGAAAAAGGAGCATATTTAGCAGCTAAAAATCTAATTAAATACCATAAAGAAATTACCGCAGTATTTGCTGCCAATGATTTGATGGCCTTAGGAATTAGTAAATCTTTAAAAGATGCAGGACTTAAAATTCCGCAGGATATTTCTTTGATTGCCTATGATTCGATAAAATTAGGAGAATATATTGACCCACCTCTGACAACAATTGAGAATACAAGCCAGCAAAAGGGAGAAAAGGCTGTTGAATTATTAATTAAACTAATTGAAGGAAAAAAGATTAAATCAAAGCAAATTCTATTTCCACCAGAATTAATAATTAGAGATTCAGTTAGAGATATTTTTTAATCATTTATTTAACAATAAATTGAAATTATCGTAAAAAAAACATATAATCAACCTGAGGTCAAAAATTTATATTTTACGGAAAGAAGGTAATTTCTAATTATGAAAATATATGCTCTTGTTGGAGCCAGTGGGACAGGAAAAAGTCACCGAGCAGGTTTGCTGGCAAATCAGTATCAAATCCCATTAATAGTTGATGATGGTTTATTAATATATGGTGGTAAGATCATGGCGGGGAGTTCTGCCAAAAGAGAAGAAAGTAAGATGGGAGCAATCAGAAGAGCTCTATTTTTTGATGAAAAACAGACTACTGAAGTTAAGGTTTGCTTAAAAAAAATTGATGAAGATAAAATATTGATTCTGGGAACTTCAATCGGAATGGTAGAAAGAATTGATCAAAGGCTGGAATTGGGAGGTATTGATCAGTATATAAATATTGAAGATATTTCTTCAGCAGAGGAGATAGAAAAAGCACTATCAGTCAGGAATAATGAAGGTAAACATGTTATTCCAGTCCCTACTATTGAAGTAGAAAAAGATTTCTCCGGTTATATACTGCACTCTCTAGAATTGTTTTTCAAAAAAGATGATAAAACCGTAAGACATGAAAAAAGTATTGTCAGACCAAGATTCAGTTTTTATGGAAATTTGAGTATCAGCAACCGGGTGCTGGTTGATTTAATTAAATATCTGATAAAGAAATACTCAGAAATAACTACTTTTAAAAAATTAAAAGTTGAAGAAATTAATAGTCAGTTATTTATTAACCTATCACTGGAAATTACTTATGGTTTAAAAATCAAAGAATTTGTTAATGGACTTAAAGCTGACTTAAAAGAACATCTGGAAAATAACACGGGAATCAATGTCCGGGAAATTAATATTGAAATATATTCTCTCAAAGTGGGAGATTGATAAATTTAAGGAGGGAAAATAATTGAGAACATTTCATGCCAGAAAAATGGATAAAGAAGCTATTTATCCAGCTCAAGCCTGGAAAATCACAGAGGAAGAATTTTTGTTAGAAAACAATCATCATAATGAGGCGATTTTTGCTTTAGGTAATGGTTATATGGGTTTAAGAGGGAGCTTAGAAGAAGATTATCCGGGGAGTGAGGAGACAACTACTCCAGGTTTTTATATTAATGGAGTTTATGCTTCTGAAGAAATTATTTATGGAGAAGAGGCTCCAAATTTACCCAAAAAAGGTCAGACGATGGTTAACTTAGCTGACTGGAGTGAAATCAATTTATATATCAATGAAGAAAAGTTAAATTTATTAAAAGGTCAGATTTTGGATTATAAAAGAGAACTTGATTTACAGCAGGGTATTTTAAGACGGGAGTTTCTCTGGGAAGATCGGCAGGGAAGAAAGATTGAAATTAAAATCACCCGTCTGATATCATTAAGCAGAGAACATATTGGAGCCATTAGATATCAGTTTAAAGCGGTTAATTTTTCTGGTAAAATTAGCGTAAATTCTGCAATCAATGGAGATGTCAGTAATCATCATCACCTGCGGGATAAAAAAGCTTTAGAGGTGATAGAAAGTGAAGTTGACACCAATACAGGCCACCTTTTACATAGAGTAAAAAGTACCAACTTCAAAGTGGCCTATGTAGTGGAACATTTAATGGATGATTATTCTAAAGAAAACTGTGAGGTAAAAAAGCGCTCTTCTGATAATCGAGTTGACTGGATTTTTGAGATTAGTGCAGTCGAAGGAGAAGAATACACCATTGATAAAATTGTAGGGGTAAATCACAGTCGGGAAGAGGGAGAAAATCCACTCAGCGATGCTAGGGCTTCAGCCGCTCGAGCCTCAATCACCGGTTTTGAAAATTTAGTTGAAGAACAGGCCGAATTTATGTCAGGTTACTGGCAGGATGTAGATGTTAAAATTGATGGAGATGATTCCCTCCAGCAGGCTTTTAGGTTTAATGCCTTTCATATTTTGCAGGCAGCAGGTAAGGACGGACAGACCAGTGTTGCTGCTAAGGGGATCAGTGGTGAATATTATGAGGGTCATTATTTCTGGGATACAGAAAGTTATATACTGCCCTTTTATGCTTTTCAGAGGCCAGAAGTTGCAAGAAACCTGCTTCTTTTTCGTTATAATACTATGGATAAAGCCCGCAAAAATGCTGAGCGAATGAAACTTAATGGAGTATTATTCCCCTGGAGAACAATTAATGGAGAAGAGGCTTCCGGATTTTTTATGGGCTCAACAGTTCAGTATCACATCAATGCTGATATTGCTTATGCAGTTAACCTCTATTATCAGGTAAGTCGAGATCAGGAGTTTATGGAAAATTATGGTCTTGAAATTTTAATCGAAACAGCAAGAATGTGGCTCAGCCTCGGCAGTTATATTCCGATGAAGAACAATAAATTCTGCTTTAATGTAGTCTGCGGTCCAGATGAATACAAGCCTGGTGTCAATAATAATGCTTACACTAATTATATGGCTAAATTTAACCTTGATCTAGCAGTTAAAATGGCAGAAATTATAAAGGATAAGTCGCCAGAAAAATATAAACGCCTTGCAGATCGGATTGAGCTCAATGAAAAAGAAATAGATAATATGAAGGAAATTAAAGAGGATATTTATCTTCCCTATAATGAAGAACTGGAAATCACACCTCAGGATGATTCATTCCTTTATAAAAATCCAATCGAAGTTGATAATATACCTGATGCTGAGCTGCCACTGGTCAAAAACTGGCATCCACTTATTGTCTGGCGCTATCAGGTGATTAAACAGGCAGATGTTATTTTATTAATGCTGCAGCTGGGGGATAAGTTTGGCCAGGATTTAAAAATTAGAAACTATGATTACTATGAACCAAAGACAACTCATGATTCTTCTCTTTCACCGGCAATTTATAGCATAATTGCTTCAGAGATTGGTTATAAAAATCAGGCATATAATTACTTCCTTCAGACTGCAAGACTTGACCTTGATGATTATAACGAGAATGCTTATCAGGGAGTTCATACTGCCTGTATGGGAGGAACCTGGCTTTCTTTAGTTCAGGGCTTTGGTGGCATGAGAATGTTTAATGGCAAATTATACTTCCACCCTCATTTGCCAGATGGCTGGAATGAATATCAGTTTAGACTGCGCTTTAAAGGAAGTCAGATTGAGGTAACTGTTAAAGAAAACACAGTTAAATACATGCTGATTTCAGGAGAAAAAGTAGAATTTAAACATTATGATCAGATCATAGTTTTAGAAGAAAGCAGTTTAAGTCAGGAAGTTGAAATCAAATAATTGAAATCAGGTAAAAAATAGAAAAGAAATCTAAATTCAAAAAGCAGGTGTGGTAAAATGGAATTTAAAAAAAAGATATATATACTGCTAGCAGTAGGAATTTTCTTTTTATCACTCTCTGGAATACTTATTAAAGTAGTGTCTGCACCACCGCTGATAACTGCCTTTTATAGAATGTTATTTACCGTACTGCTTTTAAGTCCTTATTTTTTTATTAAACATAAAAGCAAGGTACGTTATTTTCTGGATTACCGACCTTTACTGGTCGGTTTTCTCTTAGCGGTTCATTTTATATTATGGATTAGTTCTATTCAATATACTGATATTTCGAATTCGGTTATTTTTGTGGCTCTACAACCATTATTCACTATTATTTTAGAGTATTTTTTTGCCAGAGAAGATTTAAAAGAAGGAGCTGTTATTGGAATTGTTATGGCAGTTATTGGCAGCACAGTTATTAGTATCGGCGATCTTTATCAGCTGGGAGATAAACTTTTTGGTAATTTTCTAGCTCTATCAGCAGCTTTATTTGCCTCTTCCTATCTTTTTATAGGTAGAGGAGTTCGTAAAAAGCTTGATTATTTTCCCTATCTCTATATTTTATATACATATGCAGCCATATTTTTAGGAATAGGTGTTTATTTATTCAAAATTCCCTTTAGCGGTCATGGCTTAAATAACTATTTACTCTTTTTGGCACTGGCTGTAGGACCAACTTTGATTGGTCACTCAATTCTTAATTATGCAGTTCGCTATTTATCAACCTCAATTGTATCTTTATCAATACTGGGAGAGCCAATTTTAACTACATTTTTAGCCTGGTTATTATTAAATGAAGAGGTTCGAATGACAACAATGATTGGTGGTGCTTTTATTTTAGGAGGTATCTACCTGGGCTCAGTTTATAATAATCATCAAAAGCAAAAAATGAATAGTTTAAATGGGAAACAGAGTTAAATTAAAGCTTGAATTAATTTGTGATCAATTGCAAATTACTATAGATTTAATCAGATTTATTTAATTATCCGACTGGACTTTTAGGGACATAACATATAAAATAATAATTGAGAAAACTTTATTCAATTTTGGGAGGGATAACTTTTGTTAAAAGAAGTTGCAAACACAGTAAGAGGATTATCCGCAGACATTGTAGAAAAGGCAAATTCTGGACATCCAGGAATGCCAATCGGCTGTGCTGATATTGGTGCCTTATTATTTGGAGAAGTAATGAATTTAGACGCATCTAAAACAGACTGGCCGAATAGAGATCGTTTTGTACTTTCAGCAGGACATGGTTCAGCCTTTTTATACTCATTTTTACACTTAAAAGGTTATGATTTATCAATGGAAGATCTAAAAAACTTTAGACAGCTGCATTCTAAAACTCCAGGACACCCTGAGTATGGAGAAACAGATGGAGTCGAAACAACAACCGGACCCTTAGGACAGGGTTTTTCTAATGCAGTTGGAATGGCCTTAGCAGAAAAGATGCTGGCAGAAAAATATAATACCGAAAAACAGACAATAGTAGACCATTACACCTATACAATTATGGGTGATGGCTGTATGATGGAGGGTATCACCTCTGAAGCAGCATCACTTGCAGGTCACTTAGGACTTGATAAATTAGTTGCAATTTATGATGATAATAATATTTCAATTGCCGGCAGTACTGACTTAGCATTTACTGAATCAGTAGCTGACCGCTTTAAGGCTTTCGGCTGGCAGGTAATAGAAAATGTGGATGGACATAATATTGATCAGATGAGAGATGCAATTAATCAGGCTAAATCTGATAAAGACAGACCAACATTAATTATGGCTAAAACTCATATAGCTTTAGGGGCACCAACCAAACAGGATACAGCTGATGCTCACGGTGCACCTTTAGGAGAAGAAGAAATTAAGGGTCTAAAAGAAAAATTTGATTTACCAGTAGACAAAAAGTTTTATGTATCAGATGAGGTCAAAGAATTCTTCCGGACTCAGGCTGCTAAAATGCAGGATCAGCGCTTAGAATGGGAAAAAGAATTTAAAGCCTGGGCTGAAGCAAATCCTGAGCTTAAAAAAGAGTGGGATCAGGCAATGAGCTTAAAACTGCCTGCAGACTTAAGAGGAGAAATTATGGGCTTAGAGATCGAAGCTCCAATAGCTACCAGAAAATCAGCAGGAGCAGCCTTAGCTAAAGCTTTTGAAATAGTACCTTATTTAGTTGGAGGTTCAGCAGATCTTGCACCCTCTACCAAAACCTATAACGGAGAGTACGGTGAGGTACAGAAGGGTAACTACTCCGGCCGTAATTTGCGCTTTGGAGTTAGAGAACATGCAATGGGAGCTATTAGCAATGGACTTTCCCTGCATCAGGGTTTAAGACCATTTACAGCAACCTTTTTAACCTTTGCTGATTATATGCGTCCTTCAATCAGGCTGGCTGCTTTAATGAAACAGCCTGTAATCTATGTCTTTACTCATGATTCAGTCTTTGTTGGTGAAGATGGACCAACTCATCAGCCGATAGAACATGTTGAATCACTAAGAATTATACCGGGGCTTAAAGTTTTACGACCTGGAGATGAAGAAGAAGCTAAAGCTGCCTGGGTTGAAGCCTTAGAGACAAAAGATCAGCCAACAGCTTTAATTTTAACCAGACAGAGCCTAAATCATATAGAGAAATATCAGGGAATGGATAAATTCAACAATGGCGGTTATTTTGTCAGTGACCCCAAAGATGCTGATACAATGATTTTTGCCAGTGGTAGTGAGGTTAATCTGGCAGAAGAGACAGCTAAATTACTCAAAGCTAAAGGTATCAAAGCTGCTGTAATCTCAGTTCCAGAAAGAAAGAAATTCGAAAAATATGCAGCAGAACATGATCTACCTGAAGTTAAATTAAGAGTAGCTATTGAAGCTGGAGTAAAAAGCGGCTGGTATAAGTTAGTAGGTAGAGATGGCTTAGTTATCGGACTTGATCGTTTTGGTTTAAGTGGTAAGGGTCAGGAAGTTGGAGAAGAGTTAGGATTTAAAGCAGAAAAAGTTGTAGAAAAAATTGAAGCTGCTTTAAAATAACTGGCAAGATTTTAATTTAAAAATAAATATGAATTAAGGATTGAATAAATGATAAAATCCGTCCCAAAAAGATCAGATAATTGATCTAGTGGACGGATTTTATTACTTTCTTTTAGAATTTTAAATAAAATACCAGTTTGTTAGAGCAATTAGTGTTCCCAGCAGAACACCTGCAAAAACTTCAAAAGGAGTATGGCCAATTAACTCTTTTAAATCTTCTTTGATTAGTTGTTTATCATTAGTAAAACTTTTATCTTCCAAATGTTTGATTATATTATTTAAAACATTAGCCTGTTGACCTACAGCTCGTCGGACTCCACTGGCATCATAAGTAACTATTAGGGCAAAAACAGTTACGATTGCAAATAAATCAGAGCTAAAACCATATTTTAAGCCAACTGTAATGGCCAGTGAGGAAACAAAAGAAGAATGAGAGCTGGGCATTCCTCCCGAAGTAAAAAAAGTATAAAAATTTATTGGTCTAATAAAAAATATTTTTAAGAATTGTGCAAAAAACAGTGAAAATATTGAAACCTTCAGTAGTGTCATATAATCTCCTCCAAAATAAAATATATTATCTTTGTTCTTTTCTCTATTTTTGTGTATAATAATAATAGTGCCTTAATATATTTTAACTTATTTTTACTAATTAATGCAAATTAGAATTGGAGGAAACAATGGATCCATTCAAATATATAAACTCATTATCTTTATTTGGAACTGATGCCGGCTATAAACCGGGCCTTGCTAGAATTAAAAGACTGCTTTACTATTCTGACAATCCACATCAAAATTTAAATATAATTCATATTGCCGGAACAAATGGAAAAGGATCGACTGCAGCTATTTTAGAGCGTATTTACAGAGAGGCAGGTTATAAAACTGGCCTATATAGCTCACCTCACTTTTTTCATTTCAATGAGAGAATTAAAATTAATGGTAGAGCCTGCTCAACTTATGAACTGGCTGAAATAGTTCCGGAGATTAAAGCTGCAGCGGAAAAATTAAAGGCTGAGGGTTTTGCAGAACCCAGTTTTTTTGAAATTGTAACAGCAATTGCCTTTAAATACTTTAAGCAGCATCAGCCAGAAATAATAATTTTAGAAACAGGACTTGGCGGCAGACTTGATGCTACAAATATAATAAAAAATCCACTTTTGTCAATAATAACTAATATCAGCTTAGAACATCGTGAATATTTGGGTGATACAATTAGCAAAATAGCAGCAGAAAAAGCAGGGATTATTAAAAAAGATTCTAAAGTGCTCACTGCTGTTGACCAAAAAGAAGCTCTCAAAGTAATTAAAGCAAAAGCACGAGAAAAGAAATCAAAATTTATTGATTTAAAAAAAGGGTATCCAGTAATTAAAAGCAGTAATACTCTAAAAGAAAATACCATTAATTTAATAAGTCAGGGCCGAAAAGAAGAAAAATATAGATTATCACTTTTAGGAGAACATCAGGCTGTAAATGCAGCTCTTGCTTTAAAAGCCGTAGACGAGCTGTCAGCTGATTTTCCGGTAACTAAAATAGATATAAAGACTGCTCTAGCAGATATTTATTGGCCGGGAAGGATGGAAAAAGTATCAGAAAAGCCACTTGCCATTCTAGATGCTGCACACAATCCAGCAGCTTTTAAGGAACTTGCAAAAAACATTTATCATTTTCGCTCTGAATTTAAAAATTTACATTTAGTTTTTTCAGTTTTAAAAGATAAAGATTTGAATGCCATATTAGAAGAATTTTTAAATTTAAAACTCAGCCCAAAATTTTATCTGGCTGAAAATAAATCGTTTAGAACAGCTTCTATAGATAATTTAATTAAAACAGTAGCAGCAAAAGCATTTGACTATCAAAGTTTTGAAAATGTTGCTGAAGCTAGCACTGCTGCTATAAAAAGTGCCGCTGCTGATGATTTAATAGTTGCAGCCGGCTCATTCAATACAGTCTTTGAAGCTGGGATTGAATTTATGTCTAAAAAAAATTGAGGTGGAGAAAATGAATAAAAAAGAAAATGGTTTTTCTTTAGTTATTGTAGTAATCTTCATGTCAATAGCTGCTTTATTTATTGGCTATTTAATGGGAAGTTACTTGATTTCTTTTCTGTTAGAGGATGATTCTACAGAGATTGCTGAACAGGAGCAGAATACACCCGGGGTTAATCAACAAGCGCCTGAAAGCAGTGAAGAAGTTTCTGACTCTCCTGAGGAATTAGATAATACTAAAAATAATCTTACTGCACCGACTGAAGAAGAATTAAAAATTGCTCCTGACCAGAGTAATCAGGAAGCAGCCGAAGTCACAGCGACCCCAGATCAAAATGATAGTGGTGAAGTAAGTCCAGCAGAAAATAATGATCAGAACACTGAAATTGCTGGTAGTTTTGGAGTCCAGATTGGTGCTTTTTCCAATTATAATAATGCACTATCTGTCAGAGAGAAAGTTGAAGAATTAGGTTTTGAGGTTGTAGTTACAGATTCCAGTCCTCATCAGGTACAGGTAGTTGGTTATAAAAGTAGAGATCAGGCAGAATCTGCAGCTGAAGAACTTGAAACAGAAGGATATCCCGGATTCATAGTCATTCGTGAATAAAATCTTTTTTTCAAATATTGTTGTTCTTATTTAACAATTGATATATAATAATTTATGGTTTGGATTCTAAATTTAGATTTATAGTAGAAATTTCAATTATAAATTTAAATTAGAAATAATATATAAGGGGTGAAATTAAATAGTGAAAGCTTTGACTTTTAAACAGGGGATACATCCTGAATATAATAAAGAATTAACAAAGGATAAACCCCTAAAAAATGCTAAACGTCCTGAAGAAGTAGTTATTCCTTTAAAACAGCATATAGGTGCACCACTGAAGGTGCTTGTCAGCAAAGGTGATCAGGTTGATCTAGGACAAAAAATTGCGGATAGTGATAGTTTTGTCTCTGCTCCTATTCATGCTTCAGTTTCTGGAACTGTTAAGGAAATTAGAAAAGTAACAGATCCAGGTGGGAATATTGTTGATGCGGTAGTGATTGAGTCTGCAGCAGTAGATACACTTAATTCTGGTTTAGAAAAACATGCTAGTCTTGATGGTTTAGATGCAGCTGAGATTAGAAAGATTATCAGAGAAGCAGGAATTGTAGGTATGGGTGGGGCAATGTTCCCGACTCATGTCAAGGTCTCTATTCCTGATGATAAAAATGTTGATTCTGTAATTTTAAATGGTGCAGAATGTGAGCCTTATTTAACAGTTGATCATCGGGTGATGGTGGAAAGACCAAAGAGTATTGTTTTTGGTCTAAAGGCTTTGATGAAAGCTGCTGCTGCGTCCAGGGGTATTATTGGTATTGAAGAAAATAAGCCTGAGGCAATTGAAAGTATGCAGGATGCGGTTAAAGATGAAAATAACATTGAAGTACAGGTCTTAGAAACAAAATATCCACAGGGTGGAGAAAAAATGTTGATTGAAGCTATTCTGGGCCGAGAAGTACCTGCAGGAGGCCTGCCGCTTGATGTCGGGGTTGTGGTTAATAATACCTCAACAGCAGCAGCAGTTGCAGATGCAATTAGAGATGGAAAACCATTATATGAGCGCTCTATTTCTATTACTGGTAGAGGAATTAATTCTCCGCAAAATTTGATCTACCGGATTGGTACAAATATTGGTGATCTGGTTGAAGAAGCTGGTGGTTTAAAAGAAAATGCTGCTAAGGTAATTACAGGTGGACCAATGATGGGTGTGGCTCAAAAGAGTCTTGATATCCCTGGAGTTAAGGGTACTTCCGGTATTTTAGTTCTAATTAAGGAAGAAGTTGAGGATTATGAACCTTCTCCCTGTATTAACTGTGCTAAATGTGTAGATTCCTGTCCGATGTTTCTAATGCCGACTCAGTTAGTGAATTATGCTAAAAATGAAATGGTGGATGAATTAGAAGACTGGCAGGTATTAAGCTGTATTGAATGTGGTTCCTGTTCATTTGTCTGTCCGGCCAAAATACCTCTGGTTCATCATCTGCGTCTTGGTAAGGCTCAGGTTATGGCGAAAAAAAGAGAAGAGAATTAAGGAGGATAATCAATAATGAATAATGAATTAATTGTAACATCCTCACCACATGTCAGAGCTCAGGATTCAGTCAAGAAAATTATGTGGTCAGTTGTTATTGCTCTGCTGCCAGCAGTTTTTGCTGCGGTCTATTTCTTTAAGGCAAGAGCAATTTCAGTAGTTCTGACAGCAGTTGTTGGTGCGGTTTTAACAGAATACATATTTCAAAAGATCAGAAATAAGAAAATTACAATCGAAGATGGAAGTGCTGTAGTTACAGGATTGCTGCTGGCACTTACTCTTCCACCTTCTATCCCTCTCTGGACAGCTTTTTTTGGTTCAGTAGTGGCGATTGGACTGGGTAAACAGGTTTTTGGTGGAATTGGACAGAACCCCTTTAACCCGGCTTTAGTGGGAAGAGCTTTTCTAACAGCGGCTTATCCGGTATTAATGACAACCTGGACTATAGATGGGGTTTCTACTGCAACTCCCTTAGGTCAGATGAAGGCGGATGGAATTGCAACTGATACCTGGAATCTTTTTGTAGGCCAGATTGGTGGTTCTCTAGGAGAAACATCAGCTCTAGCTCTATTATTAGGTTTTTCTTATCTTTTATATAAAGGCTATGTTAACTGGAGAATACCACTGGCGATGATTGGTACTGTATTTTTAGGTACCTTTGCTTTTGGGGTCGATCCGATTTTTCATCTTTTTGCAGGAGGTTTAATGATTGGTGCTTTATATATGGCAACTGATATGGTTTCTACTCCAACCACAAAAGGCGGTCGCTGGATTTTCGGTATAGGAGCCGGTCTTTTAGTTGTGATTATCAGACTCTGGGGTGGTTATCCAGAAGGTGTAATGTATAGTATTTTATTAATGAATACAGCTGTACCTTTAATTAACAGATATACAAGACCTCGCAGTTTAGGAGAGGTGAGATAAATGGAGAAAAACAGTACAAAAAATTTAATTTTGACTCTGGCAACAATTGGGATAATTTCAGCCCTTTTATTAACTTTTGTTTATGAATGGACTACTCCCTATATTCAGGCCAAACAGGCTCAGGCCCAGAAGCAGGCAATTAATGAAGTTCTGCCAGGAGTTGAAGAGGTAGAAGAGGTAGAAAAAAACGGAAATATATTTTATGAAGGTTATGATGCTGACGGTAGTCAGATCGGTGTTGCTTTTCAGAACAGTGGTGGCGGCTATAATGGTGCAATTGAAATTATGATCGGTGTTGACCTTAAAAATGATAAGATTTATAAAATTAGTGTCTTAAATCACCAGGAAACACCAGGTTTAGGTGCCAGAATTACAGAAAATGAATTCAAATCTAATTTTGAAGATAAAGCTTTTGGAGATTATAGTGTTGTTAAAACTCCTCCATCTGAAGAAATGCAGGTTCAGGCTATTGCTGGAGCAACAATTTCTTCCGAAAACACAACCAGAATAATTGAAGATGGACTAGAAAAAATTAATTCAGCATATGGAGGTGGAAATTAATGTCTCTAGATTTTAAACAAGTAGTATCAGATTTCAAAAATGGACTCTGGGCTGAAAACCCAATTATTCGTCTGGTTATCGGAATGTGTCCAACTCTTGCTGTAACGAATACAACCGAAAATGGTTTAGCTATGGGTTTGGCCACATCATTTGTATTAATTATGTCTGAGATTGTAATTTCTTTAATTAAAAAATTAATTCCAGCAAATGTGAGAATACCAAGTTACATATTAATTATCGCGACTTTTGTTACTTTTGTTGATTATTTTTTAAAGGCGTTTTTCCCCGGAATAGCTGCTTCTTTGAGTATTTTTATTCCGCTAATAGTTGTAAACTGTTTGATCTTAGGCCGTCAGGAAGCCTTTGCTTCTAAACATTCCACTCCCAGAGCAATTGCCGATGGAATCGGAATGGGTATTGGTTTTACCTGGGTACTGGTTTTACTGGGAGCAATTAGAGAATTTTTTGGTATGGGCTCAATTTTTGGTTTTACGCTTTTAGGAGACTGGTACCGCCCAATGGTTATTATGGTACTGCCTGCTGGAGCTTTTATTACACTAGGAATACTGGTTGGAGTTATGAATTATATCAGCAGGGAGGGTAAATAATGGAAGAATTCACACAGATACTATTATTATTTATTAGTACTGTTTTAATAAATAACTTTATTTTAGTTAGATTTTTAGGGATCTGTCCCTTTTTAGGTGTATCAAAACAGGTGGAAACAGCCTTCAGTATGGGGCTTGCTACAACTTTTGTTATGACCTTAACTGCAGCTGCAACCTGGTTGATCAATACCTTTATTTTAGAGGCTTTTAACTTACCGTTTCTGCAGTATGTATCTTTTATTATTGTAATTGCATCTTTAGTTCAGTTTGTAGAGATGTTTATTAAAAAGACAAGTCCAGTTTTATATAAAGCATTAGGTATTTTTCTTCCCCTGATCACAACTAATTGTGCTATTATGGGATTAGCCTTACTGATTCCCCTTAATGGCTACAGCTTTATTGCCAGTGTAGTTTTTGGTTTTGGAGCCGGGGTTGGTTTTACCTTAGCGATTGTATTAATGGCAGGTTTGAGAGAAAAATTAGAATTTGGCGATGTTCCGGAAGTATTAAAAGGTGTGCCAGTTACTTTAATCATTGCAGGTATTATGGCAATGGCTTTTATGGGCTTTTCCGGTCTCATCTCAATGTAGTGGAGGTGGCAGTAAATTAAATGAATCCAACATATATATATTCTTTGATTAGTATGGGAGGTATTGCAGCTCTTTTAGCTGCAGTACTCGGTTTTGCTTCAAATCATTTCGAAGTAGAACAGGATCCCAGAGTTGGTAAAGTAGAAGATGCACTTCCGGGTGCAAACTGTGGAGCCTGCGGTTATGCAGGTTGTGCAGCTTTTGCGGAAGCAGTTGTTAATGGAGAAGCTCCTGTTGGCGGCTGTCCTGTAGGTGGAGATAAAGTAGCATCTGATATTGCAGATATTATGGGTGCTGATGCAGGAAGTTCAGATAAAGTTGTGGCAGAATTATTATGTGGTGGTGGAATCAAAGAAACCACTAAATCCGGTAAATATCAGGGCATAGAAACCTGTAAAGCAGCTCATGCAGTTAATGGTGGCAACAAAGAATGTCAGTATAGTTGTCTTGGTTTTGGCGACTGTGAAGCTGTTTGTCCTTTTGATGCTATAGAAATGAGCGAAAATGGCTTACCTCAGATAGACTATGATAAATGTACAGGGTGTGGAAAATGTATAGCTGAATGTCCGCGTAATGTTTTAAAACTTGCCCCATTATCCGGGGAAACACATATTAGATGTTCATCACACAATAATGGTAAAATTGTGCGTAAGACCTGTGAGGTTGGTTGTATTGGCTGCAGTCTTTGTGCTAAAGTCTGTCCGGTTGATGCAATTGAAATGAAGGACAATCTGGCAGTTATTGATTATGAAAAATGTGTTAACTGCGGTAAATGTGCAGAAAAATGTCCGACAGGAACTATTGAATTTCAAGGAAGATGGATTGAAAAAGTTGAAATTAATGATCAATGTGTAGGCTGTACTCTCTGTGCAAAAGCCTGTCCTGTTGATTGTATAGATGGAGAAGTTAAGAAGCTGCACGAGATTGATCAGGATAAATGTATACAGTGTGGGCTCTGTTTTGAAGCCTGTAATGTTGATGCAGTAGATATCTTTTATAAAGATCAAAATTAATACTAATAAACTTTTAGACCCGTCCTCTTAAAAGGGCGGGTTTTTCAATAGCTTCTATTGTGGACATTGACCGGGAAAGATGTTAAAATATATAGTAATGGTAGTAAAAAAGAAATTAGTGGTGAATTAAATTGAAAATAACAGATATTTTGACATTTTATGATAAAATATTGATTGTTTTTGTAATAATTTTAAGTTTTATACTGCTTCTGATTCCTTTTTATTATTTTGGATCTCCTACCGAAGGTGAAGAGTTAGTGCTTAAAGTTCAGCAGGGAGATGAATTAATAAAAACTGTGGCAGTTTCCGATAGTTATCAGGAGCCAATATTTTTCGAGGTTGAAGGCCCGATTGGGATTCATAGAATCGAGCTCAATCAGGGTAGGGTTCGAGTTTACGAAGCTCCGGCTGATGATCCACTGAAAATTTGTGAAAAAACCGGCTGGATTGATCGCGAAGGGCCGATTATTGTCTGTGTGCCCAACTCATTGAGCCTCTGGCTTGAAAGCACAAACTCAGATATAGATGGGATGAGCTGGTAAAATGAAAAAAACTAGAAGAATTGTAGTGATCTCATTATTGATTTCTCTTGGTCTGGTTTTACATCTGGCAGAAAGTTTCTTTCCCCTATCAGCAGTAGTTCCGGGGGCAAAACTTGGTCTGGCAAATATAGTATCTTTAATTGCTATTTCTCTTTTTGGATTTCCAGCAGCTTTTCAGGTAGTGATTTTTAGAGTAATCCTAGGGTCATTATTAGCAGGGACCTTTATGACTATAAATTTTTACTTGAGTTTTAGTGGTGGTATCTTAAGTTTTATCTTAATGTATTTAGCCTATTATTTTTTCAAAGATTATTTTTCTCTGATTGGAATTAGCATTATTGGGGCTGTTGCTCATAATACAGCTCAGATCACAGCAGCTTATTTTATTATAGCCAATAGCGGCATTTTTTATTATCTGCCGTTTTTGATTTTACTTGCTCTGCCAACAGGTTTTGGGGTAGGGTTGGTCAGCTATTTTACTCTTAAATATTTACCATATTCAATTACCGGGGGTAATTTTAATGATTAAAAAAGCAAATAATGTAAAAAATGATTTAAAATTAGTTTTAGCTTCTTCTTCTCCAAGACGAGAAGAAATTTTAGAACATTTAAATTTAAAATTTACTATTGTACCTTCTAAAATTAATGAAGATAATTTTAAAAACAGTGATCCTGTTGAGCTGGTAAAAGTACTGGCATTAGAAAAAGCAAAATCTGTTTCTGGACTGGTAGAAGACGCAATTATTATTGCTGCAGATACAGTGGTAGTTTATAATGAAAATATATTGGGTAAACCAACAAATAAAGTTGAAGCAAGAAGGATGCTAAAAAAATTAAACGATGATCAGCATCAGGTAATTACTGGAGTGGCGGTCTTAAATTCTAAAACAAAAGAAAGTCATGTCGAATATAATATTACTGATGTTAAAATGGCAGCACTCAGTGAACAGGAAATTTATAATTATGTAGAAACAGGTGAACCTTTAGATAAGGCTGGATCTTATGCCATCCAGGGTTTTGGGGGGCTTTTTGTAGAAGAAATAAAAGGGTCTTATTATTCGGTGATGGGACTACCCATCCACCAACTGACTAAATTATTAAACAAATTTAATTATGGAATCTTATAAGAGAAAGGAGCTAATTTTTGATGGAGGGTCTACAGACCAATTTCACCATCAAAGAACTACCAGCAGAGGAAAGACCGAGGGAAAAATTATTAACAAAAGGCAGTAAATATTTATCTACAGCAGAACTGCTGGCATTAATTATTAGGACTGGAAATAAGGAGAGGACTGCAGTTGAGCTGGCCCAGGATTTGCTCAGTTTTTATGGAGGTCTGGCAGGACTGCAGGATTTAAGCTGTGAGGAACTGCAAAAAATTAATGGAATTGGAACTGCCAAGGCGGCTCAGATTAAGGCGATTACTGAATTAAGCCTCAGGATTTCAGCTCTTAAAAATCAGAAAAGAGAGCTGGTGAGTAATCCAATTCAGGCAGCTGAATTTTTAGCAGGAGAGATGAGATTTTTAAAACAGGAAGTTTTGCGCATTATCTTACTTGATGTAAAAAATAAGGTAATAGCAGCTCCAGAGATTTCGCGAGGAGGTCTTTCAAGTTCAATTGTTCACCCGCGAGAAGTATTCAAGGAAGCTATCAGGCGCAGTAGTGCAGCAATGATTTTAGTTCATAATCATCCAAGTGGTGATCCGACTCCCAGTGCTGATGATATTAGTATTACCAAAAAGCTTATTAAAACTGGAAAAATAATTGGGATAGAGGTAATAGACCATATTATTATTGCCGGTGATAAATATTTAAGTTTTAAAGAAAAGGGCTTATTTTAATTTTTTAGATAAATCTTAGTCTGGTTTTATATAATTTGAAAGGGGTTTTAAGTAAATGGTTTTTAAATTTTTAAGTGCACCATTCTCAAGGGATATGGGTGTTGACCTTGGGACAGCAAATACACTTGTATATATTAAAGGTAAAGGGATTCTGATTAGAGAACCTTCTGTTGTTGCCTTAAAGAAAAATAAGCAGGAAGTACTTGCTGTTGGAAATGAAGCAAAAAGAATGATTGGTAGAACACCAGGTAATATTGTTGCAGTCAGGCCAATGAAAGATGGGGTAATTGCTGATTTTGATGTTACAGAGTCAATGCTTCGTTATTTTATAACCAAAGCTCATAAAAGGAGTAGAATGGTCAGACCGAGAATAATCATCTGTGTTCCTTCGGGAGTAACAGAAGTTGAAAAAAGAGCTGTTATTGATGCAGCTGTGCATGCAGGAGCCAGAGAAGCTTATTTAATTGAAGAGCCGATGGCAGCAGCAATTGGTGCTGGGCTACCTGTTCATGAACCAACCGGTAATATGATAGTGGATATTGGTGGGGGAACCACCGAAGTTGCAGTTATCTCCTTAGGTGGAATTGTAACCAGCCGCTCAATTCGAATTGGTGGAGATGATATGGATACCGCCATTGTTCAGTATGTGAAGAGAAAATATAATTTGATGATTGGAGAAAGAACAGCTGAGGAAATAAAAATTGACATCGGTGCTGCCTTTAGTGATGATCCAGAAGGTGTTAAAGAAATTAGAGGCCGTGATTTAGTCAGTGGACTTCCCAAGACTATAGAAATTAACGCTGAAGAAATCCAAAAAGCTCTGGAGGAACCAGTGGTCAATATTATTGATGCAGTAAAAATGACCTTAGAGAAAACACCACCTGAGTTAGCTTCTGATGTAATGGATCGTGGAATTATTTTAACAGGTGGAGGAGCTTTATTACAGGGCCTTGACAAGATATTAATTGATGAGACACAGATGCCGGTACACATTGCTGATTCTCCACTTGATTGTGTTGCTAAGGGAACAGGTATTGCTCTAGAAGAAATTGACTCCTTAAAAAAGATCTTAATTACACCTAAGAAATTATCATAGGAGGGGTACCTGTTGTTTGATTTCAATAGAAATATATTAATTGCAGCAGCCTTAGTTTTAATCTTAATTTTAATCTTTAGCTTTATTTATTTCAGTGATCTCAATTTACCCTTTGTTAACTGGCTGAGTGATATAATTTATAATACTCTAACTCCTATTTTAAATCTTATTCACCATCTGGTTACAAATATTAAAAACTTCTTTACTACACTTTTTTCCATTGATGAGGTTAATCAGGAAATTGAGGAATTGAGACAGAGAAATAATGTTTTAGAAAGACAGATACTTTTTTTAGAAAATATAAATCGTGAAAACAAAAGACTGCGGGCACTACTTTCTTTTCAGGAAAAAGTTGATTACCAGATGATCGGGGCGGAAGTAATTGCAAACTCTCCTTCTATCTGGGAAAAAACAGTTACAATTAACCGCGGTAGTCGTGATGGTTTATCAGAGAGAATGCCAGTGATAACTTACCAGGGGTTTTTAGTCGGTAGAATTGATAATTTAGGCAGTAATTCTGCTCAGGTAAGACTAATTACAGATCATGATTTTGTAGTTGGTGGAATCATTGCCCGAACAGATTCTAGAGAAATTGGTCTACTTCGAGGTAGTGGTAGAGATGATCAGGCGAATATAATGGATAATATCGCCTGGGATGCTAATATCAAAAGAGGAGATGTTGTTTTAACATCAGGTTTATCTAATAATTTTCCTGCTGGTCTAAAAATTGGAGAGATTGCAGAAGTTGAGACTGATAATTATGGGCTTTCTCAAAAAGCAGCAGTTAACTTATTTATTAATAATATTACTTTAGAAGAAGTTTTGATTATTAAAAATTTCGAAATGGAAGCCAGGTAGGAAATTACTGAAGAAGGAAGTTCGGCTGAAATTAATTCAAATGAGGAAAGTGAAGAGGATGAAAAAAATACAGAAAGCGAAGAAAATTAGTAGTATAATCTCAATTATGGAGAGTTTAAATTGAAAAAATATTTATTTAATATTTCAATTTTAATCCTGCTTTTAATCTGTCAGCTATCAATAGCTATTATTTTTCCCTCTTTAAAACTAATTCCGGATTTTATTTTGATTTATATAGTTATTAGAGCTATTATATTTGGAGCTAAAGATGCAATGATTTATGGAGCTTTCGGTGGCCTGCTTCAAGATGTTTTTTTAACATCTTTTATTGGTCTTTTTATACCTGTTAAAACAGCAGTTGCTTTTTTAGCTGCTTTATTATCAGGTCGTTTTTTTCCAGAGAATTTATTAATTCCACCGTTGGGAGTTTTTATGGCAACTGTGATTCATGAATTATTATATCTGCTGCTAAAAGAAAATTATCTCTTTACAGCAAACTATCTGCTTTTGCTTAAAGAAATAATTCTTCCACTGGCAGCACTTAATGCCCTGATTACCTTCTTTGCTTATTTAATTTATTTTCTCTGGGGAAGGTGGGATTTAAGTGGACAGGCATAGAATTTTAAGATTAATTATTCTTTTAATTTTTATTATCTTATTGTCCAGGGCAGCTTATCTACAAATTGCAGCTGGTGACTATTATTATGAACTTTCAGAAGGAAATAGAATTTCTGTGAGACCGATTAACGCTCCTCGAGGTAGAATATATGATAGACGGGGAGAAATTATTGTTTCTAACCGACTCACTTATAATTTATATTTAATGCAGAATGAGATTCCTCCGGAAAGAACAACTGAGGAGATTTTAACTGAATTATCAGAGCTAAGTAATCTGTCAGAATCAAGAATTCTCTCTAATTATCATAATTCAGAAGTTGATACAGCTGTAGATCCGATTCTTTTGGCCCGCCATTTAAGTAAAGAAGATATGGTAATCATTGCTGAAAATGAGGATATATTACCTGGCTTATTAGTTAAAGAATCTTCATTGAGAGATTATATCTATCCAGAAGAATTGGTACATACTACAGGCTATATTGGAGAGATTAATGAAAGAGAACTAATTTCTTTTAATGAAGCAGGACATACCTATCGTGGTGGTGACTTTGTTGGTAAAGGTGGTCTGGAAAAGGAATATGAATTTTATTTAAACGGAGAACGCGGAGCTGAGCAGATTGAAGTAAACAGCAGAGGAGAAAAAATAAAAACTATTGGTATTAAAAGCCCTGAAGCAGGCAGTGATCTTATTTTAAATATTGATTTTTCAATGCAGTCAACTGTAGAAAGATTACTGGAGAAAAACTATCAAAACTTAAGAGAACTGGCGGCCGAAGATGAAGACAGGTCGATGCCTACAGGGATTTCAGCTTTAGTCATGGATATTGATACTGGGGGCATCATTAGTAGTGTCAGCCTGCCTGATTATAATTTAAATCTCTTTGCAAAGGGGATTAGCAGAAGTGACTATCAGGAGCTGATTAGTGATCCTTTAAGGCCAATGATTAACCGAAATACTATGACTGCTGTACCACCTGGATCAATTTTCAAGCTGGTTACCGGTACTGCAGCTATGGAAGAGCTGGGAGTGAGAGCAAATACCAGTTTTTATGACTCAAATGGTACTTTTTATATTCCAAACTGGTCGAGACCTTTTAGAAACTGGAATCCAGTTGGAGAA
>Ga0306868_1000539_pt1 | contig 23939 bp, 24 predicted proteins | sample AntRauTorckE6832_FD_190411 | JGI IMG/M metagenome (GOLD analysis project Ga0306868, IMG submission 190411) | Saline lake microbial communities from Rauer Islands, Antarctica - Metagenome Torckler E6 #832 (v2) (version 2) | ecosystem: Environmental > Aquatic > Non-marine Saline and Alkaline >... | reverse complement strand
ATAATTAGCTTGACACATATTGGGTGCCTCCCTTTTGTTTTGTGGTTACTAAACATTATAAAGGAGGTTACCGGTATGTGTCTATTTTTTTGTCAAGGCACCGTGCATTTAATTATACAATCTAGCTATATATATTAAGCACAAATATATCTGAATATAGACTATATTAGTAATTGTTACTCTTTGAAAAGAATTATTAATTTAATTCTTCCCTTTTAATCAACTCGATTATACTAAATAAAGTAATATATTTGATCTCCTTTGAAATAAGCATTTATTAATCTATTTTAGAGAAAAAAGATCAATTGTATATAGAAAATAAAAAAGCTATCCTTACCATATATTTTTATATAAGGATAGCTTTAATTTATTATTTATAGGTTAAATTTATTTACATTATCTGATAGATTATTTGCCATTTCAGCTAACTCTTTAGCAGCATTTACAATTTCTTCTGTAGAAGCAATCTGTTCTTCACTGGCAGCTGCAACTTCTTGAGCATTACTAGCTGCTTCTTTACTTACCATTTCAATTTGTTCAATTGCTTCTTCTACCTGTTTGCTGTTTTTATTCATTTTTTCTACAGACTCATGTAGTTTAACAATTGCTTGATTTGAGCTTTGTGAGGTATCATTAATTTTACTAAAGATCTTTCCTGATTTCTCTATTGTTTGAACGCTCTCATCAACAACCTCTTCTGTTTTATCCATTTTTACTACTGCTGTATCTACATCATCTTGAATTTCATTGATTAACTCAGAAATCTGTTCAGTCGCATTTGCTGATTCTTCAGCAAGTTCTCTGATTTCATCTGCTACAACACTGAATCCTCTTCCTGCTTCTCCTGCCCTTGCGGCTTCAATAGCTGCATTTAAAGCAAGTAGATTAGTTTGTGCAGCAATATCATTGATCAGATTTACTATTTCTCCAATTTCATTTGAAGATTCACCTAATGAATCTATTGTATCAGCGACTTCTTTATAGAAGTCTTTAACTTTATTTATTTTATTTACTGAATCAGAAATTGATTGATTTCCTTTGTCAATATTATTCATTACTTCTTTTTCAAGTTTTTCTAAGTCAGTTGATCTTTGTTCCGCATCTTCAAGTCTACTAATTAAATCTTTTATATTATCTGATGTTTCTTCAACCTGAGCAGTCTGTTCTTCAGCCCCTGAAGCAACATTTTGGATTGAATTTCCAACATGTTCAGCAGACTGTGTTACCTCATCACCTGAAGCTGATAATTCTTCACTTGATGCAGATAAATTATCAGAAACCTGAGCGACTCGGCCAATAAGATCTCTTAGACTATCTCTCATGTGATTAAGCGAATCTGCAAGTTGGCCAATTTCATTATCACTATCAATTTCTAATTTATCAACTGCTAGATTACCATCTGCTATTTTTTCTGCAAAACTTTGTGCTTTTTTAAGTGGTTTTACTACACTTTGTGTTGTTAAGTATACTATTAATGAAGCTATTATTAATGCTATTATAGTTGTCATAATTATCTTGTTTCTGAAATTACTTAAAGGTTGTTTATACTCTGCAGTGGGTAATGCAGTAATTATAATATAATTTTTATATGGTTCAAAATGTTGATAAAGTTCTGTTCCATTTTGTACCTTTATAATTTCACCTTCTCTTTGTTCTAATATCTCTTGTCCCCATTCAAACTCGCTCAAATTAGTTCCAATCATATTTTCATCGGGATAACTTATTATTGTACCATCCTGGTCGGTTAAGTATACATATCCGGATTCACCATAGTTAATACTAGAAGCGATTCTTGAAATATTAATTTTATCTAATAATTCTTGAAGTTCATTAGGTTGTACCCCAATTTGAACAATACCAGGTTGTCCTTCTCTTGCTACCCCAACATACTTAAATAAGGAACCATCAGTGCCTCTCTCTTGAGGGGCTTGTGCTAACTGAAAGTCTTCATTTTCAAGTCCTTCTAAAAATGGTCTGGTTTGTTCACTATCATTAAAATTAAAACCTACAAAATCATCTATGTTTGTCCACTGAATAACTCCATTTTCATCTGTTACATGAATTTCGGGTATTCCTAAACTTTCAATTAAACTATCTATTCTATTTTGAAGTAAAAAGTTGGGAGTATCTACAAAAATTTCATTTATTGTTTCTGTAATCATAATTAAGTAATTATCTATTGCATCTTCAGTTAGTTGTGCATTTTCTTGTCTTTCTTCAATTGTTGTTTTTACTTCTTCAACTTGTATATCTGATTCATCTTCTATTGAGTTCATAATATAATCTTTTTGAGTATTATATCCTATATATCCTATTACAGCCATCCCAACAATAATTACTAGTAATGTTGGTACTAAAAATTTTGCCATTATACTTTTCGTTTTTATTTTTTTATTATCCAAACTTTACAACCCCTTTTAAACATTAATTATATATAATTTTATTAATTTATTATTTTAACTTTTTTTATCAATAAATTTTGCTTCATATCTATTATTTTTTAAATAACCCTTTCTTGTTTTAGTTTTTTCATTTAAAGAAGTCAGGTCATTTATGATATTCTGTTTTTTATTCTGCATATTTTTAGTATTTTTCTCTTCAAGTTCTACTATTTTCTCAATTAACTTTTCGATTTTTTCATATTTTTCTTTAAAATTATCAATATTTTTTAAGTATTCTTCTATGTCAGGATTCTTTTCGATACTCTCGATTACTTTTTGTTTTTTAGCTATTACTTTATTCAACTCTTTGATATTATTATTATTAATTAGTTCATTTTGCTTTTTTGTTAACTTATAGTAGTTTTTATAATTATCATATAAATCCAATTAATTCACTTCCCTGTAAATAGAAGATTTGTTTTGTTAATATCTTTAAATATAATTCAATATTTTATTTATCAATTAAAAACTTATTGGTCTTGCTGTCTTCAGCATAGATCAATCCATCCGATATGGAACCGGTTAATTTTAATTTAACCTTACCTATAGCAAACTCTTCATTAACTTTTTGTTGAATAGATAAGGATATTTCTGTTAAGTTATAACTACCTGGCTTAATCTGTAAAGTTTTGTTTTCACCTTTGTAGTTTACAAAAAAGATATTATTACTATTATCAATTCTTATCGGTCTTTTTACTGTATCATTTATTTTATAATTTTGATTAATTTTTTTCATTCTTTCTTGTTTTATTTATACTTTATCATCATACTTTTATTTTTTTGTTTCTTTTTATAAATTTCTCTTTGTTTTAACTTATTATTGTCTGGGGTTATTTTTATTTTAAAATATTATTAACCACTCATATTAATTTTTTGTTGTTCTTTTCCCTGATTAGGCTTCTTAATTACTTCTTTCCAGGTTTCTAATAAATCCATCATTAAGCTTTCTACATTTTCAATTGGTTCTATTTCTTTATTGATATTAGCTGTTATTAGTTCTGAATACATGAAATTATATAATTTATATAGATTATTAGATATTTCTTCACCTTTATCCATATCTAATGTATATCTTAATTCATCTATAATAGCCTGTGATTTTTTTAAGTATTCATTGGCATTTTCCATGTCTTCTTCTTTTATTGATTTTTTAGCAATTCTTAAAAATTTAATACAACCCTGGTAAAGCATTAATAGTAATTTTTTATTATTTGCTGTTTTTACCTGTACCTGTTTATACTGTTTATGTGCTGTCATTGACATTATGTTTCCTCCTTACATAATGTAACTTTGTATTTTTTATTATTTTTATACAATTAATTACCTAAATTAATATACTCTTGTGTTAATAAAGTTACCTTTATGATTAGCTGCAGCTTTCTGCACCTCTGCATTTGTTTCCTGCATTCCTTCAATCAATTTATTAACTGTAACTCCATCTTGACTCATTGCAGTTTGTAATGTTGACATTCCTATTGCTGATCTTATACTTTGGATTTGACTTTGAACTGCTGAGTTTATGTCCATAAGGTATTACCCCCTTTAATATCACTACATCATACTGGAAGAACCACCCATACTTTGTAGTTGGCTCATCATCCAGCTTTGTTGAGATTGCATTTCAGAGATTGCTTCTTCCATTGCTGTAAACTGCTGAACATAACGTTCTCTAGTCATCTCTACTTTTCTTTCTACACCTTCTATATCATCATTTAGGTTATCAATTCTAGTATCATAGAAATCTAATCTTCTTGGAATAAGGCCTGTATTTGACTGCATTAATTGATCTAGGTAACTATCCATTCTTACAGCCATACCATCATAGCCTTCAGTATCTGATTCAGCTTTAAATAAATTGGCTACTTCTTCTGGTGAGTTTTGTAATGCTTCTTCAAATTGGGCAGAATCTAAACTCATAACTCCATCTCTATCTATTTCAATACCAACAGCATTTAATGTTTTATAATTTCCACTATCTTTTATTTTAGAAGTTACCATTTCACGTAATCTCATCTGTAATCTTATTGCTGTATTATCACCTTGTAAGATTGCACCTTTTTCTTCATCAGCATCATAATCTGTTTTTCCATCTAAGAAACTCATTGCACTATTGTATTGATCTATAAATGATTGAACAGCATCAACTGCTTTTTTAGTGTTTTTACTAACTGAGATTGTTGCTGTACTATCAACTTCAGCTTCAGGATTAACATTAAATGTCACTCCTTCTACTGCATCAGAAAAAGTATTGGTTGAACTAGTAATTCCGGTTATTCCATTTATATCAAGCTCTGCATCAGAAGCAGCTTGAAGTTCATTAGCTATTGTACCATCTGTATTTATTACTCCTAAACCTTCTAATAATCCGTTAACATCAGTTAGATTAGTAGAATTTAAAGTATTTTCCACACCTGTTTCTGTAGTTTCTAATACAAGATGTTTGTCAACTATTGAAGCCTTAACTCCAGCTTCTGCATCATTTATCTTATTACTTACATCATTTAAGGTATCTGTATCATTTATTGTTATATCTGTTCCATTAATAGAAATAGTGTTTTCTGCAGCTAAAGTATCAAATCCTGCTAATTCATTCAATGGAGTATCAGATGAATTCATCTGACTACCAGCAATTCTTTGTGCATTAGCAGTACTTTTTACAGTTACATCATAGTTTGCTTCCAAAGAATCATTACTAGCACTTGCTGTAACTGCATCTTTATTACTACTACTAGCTGAACGAGAGTTATAAGTAGCTGATAACTTTAGATCAGTAGTTAAGTTTTCTAACTTATCTAATCTGCTGTTTACATCTCTCCAAGCACCTTGAGTAGCTTCTAATTCTGATATTTCTTTTTGGTATCTATATATAGGTTGTCTCTCTAACTGGACTAACTGTTCAATTATTGACTGTGTATCCATTCCACTTGCTAGTCCACCTAAGGATAAATCTGCCATCTAACTCACCTCTTTTTTTCTAAACTTTTTCGTCTATAAGAAGGCCTACCATTTTGTGTATTTTTGCAGCCAAATCTAACATTTCTTCGGGAGGCATCTCTTTTACTACTTCATTTGTTTTTATATTTACAACTTGGACCATTATTCTTTCTGTTTCATCATGTAACTTAAATGAAAGATTCTCTTCTAATGTTTCTGTTATTTTATTCATATCTTCGATTTTTTCTTTTAATTCTTGTCGTAACTCTTCATGTGATAACTTATTTTCACTATTGGTGGAATCTTTTATTTCAACTTTTATCTTCTCATTATTTTTATTATTACTCTCTGCTAAATTAATACTCTTTAAGTTTGCACTTCGGCTAATGCCTTCTATTCCTTCCACCACAACAATCATCTCCTTTTAAAGAAATTAAGCCAGCCGACATGAGCCGGCCGGCTATATTATTTAATATATTTAATTTAAATTGACATTAACCGAGTAACTGAAGTACTCCCTGTGGAAGCTGATTAGCTTGAGCCATCATAGCAGTACCAGCCTGACTTAAGATTTGAGATTTAGTGAATTCCATCATTTCTTTAGCCATGTCAACATCACTAATTCTAGATTCAGCAGCTGTTAGGTTTTCTTGAGCTGTGTTTAGATTGTTAATTGTATGATCCAATCTATTTTGTACTGATCCTAATTTTGATCTTTCTGAAGAAACTGATGCAATTGCATCATCCAATGAAGAAATTGAAGCATTAGCACCTTCTTTTGTTGTTACATCCAAATTGTCAACATTTAAAGCACTAGCTGACATATCTGACATTGCAACTTTTGTATTTTGACCTTGATTAGCGCCTATTTGAAAACCGACAGAATTATTGTTAACAGAATAAGTATCTGTTCCAGCAACTAAATCACTATCTACCGTAATATCAAAGCCACCATCAGTATTTATAGTACTATCACTCAAACTCGCACTAATTCCTGTTTGATTTGTAACATTTCCATCTGGATCAGTAATACTTACATCTGCAGAGATAGTAGTATCAAAAGTGGCTGTTCCTGCTGTACCACTATAAGTAGAATCAGCAATATCAAACCCACCAATAGTATCTGCAGTTCCATCAGTAGTATCTACACCAGAAGCTGTAGCTATAGTATTTCCATCTGAGTCTTTTAATGTTATATCAGCACTAGCAACTGCTCCACTAAATTCTAATGAATAACCACCTGCTTTAATATCTGTACCAGATATTGTAATGTCTCCACTAGAAAGACCAGTTCCACCTGCTTGAAGATTAGCATCAGCAGTTGTGGTTACATTACTTACATCTACATTATAACTTCCACTTGAAATAGAAGAATCATTTACTTTTGAAGATACAGAACCAGAATTATTAGTGCTAATTGTAGCGGAAGCACCTATTGATCCATTCAGTAATTTTTTTGAGTTAAATTCAGTATCACTTGCTATGCGGTCTAATTCACTATTTAATTGATCAATCTCTTTCTGAATTTCACCTCTATCAGCAGCAGTATTAGTATCATTAGCTGACTGAACAGATAATTCTCTCATTCTTTGTAAAATTGAGTGTGATTCCTTTAAAGCACCTTCAGCAGTTTGAATCATTGATATACCATCCTGAGCATTTCTCTGGGCTTGCCCTAATCCTCTGACCTGTGAATTCATTTTTTCACTTATGGCTAGACCAGCAGCATCATCAGAAGCACCATTTATTCTTTTACCTGAAGATAACCTTGATAATGATTTGCTTAAATTTCCTTGTGTGTTTTTTAGCTGATTATATGAATTTAAAGCAGCTATATTCGTATTAATTCTCATTTAATATCATCCTCCTTGATGATTTTGTAAATTATTTTTCTTTTATTGACTCTTTAACTCAGACATCCTTGTCTGTTTAAAGAGATCTTGGTTAAAAGCTCGTTTCCTTAATATGTCGGCCGTTCATATTTTGGTTACGAGTTTTAGTAACCATTATAGATCTGATTATTCAGACCTATAATCATTACTAAATACTTTGTTTATCTCCTAATATTATTATCGACTTAAAATCTTATATTTTAACTCTTTAATTTGGCGCTTATATCTAATTAAGTCATAATAATTGCCATTTATTAGCTTATACTACACTTTTTGTGCTTATTCCTTTAATTTACTTTATTTCTTGTTTTTAGTACCAAAGTTTTTTAATTGATCTAATCCTACTTTTCTTTCTTTAGTAGCCTGAATATTTTCTTTTTCTACAGACTTAAATATTTCTTCTCTTAAGATCTCAACATCTTGAGGAGCTTCAATACCAATTTTAACCTGATTACCCTTGATCTCAACTATTGATATTTTAATATCTTCATCTATTAATATTTTCTCATCTTCTTTTCTGGATAGAATTAGCATCAGGACATCATCTCTTTTGCCTGGTTGTTTTCTAGTTTGTATTTCACAGGATATTTGTTATCATCTAAGATTACCTGTTTTCCCAGGTTTTTATTTATATTAATTACTAAAGGTGCTGCTAAATTAATTGACATATCTTCTACCTTTTCTTTTATTGTAACTATGTTTAATAGTATTATGTCTTTTATACTATCTATTTCTAAAAGATTTTCTGTTTTTTCAGAGATAATAAATTCATAATCTTTTATTATATTTCTTGGTTCTAAAGTTATAAATGCTAGTTCAGGTGTTTTTATAGACTGCATGATTACAAATAAGGAGTCTTCATCCAGAGGTAATAATACAAATTCATCTTCTTTTTTAAAACCTGGAACACCTTCGGGAAACTTAATTATCTTATTTTCATCTATATTTACTTTACCAAAATCCCTGGTCATTATTTCCAATTTATACACCCCACATACTTATCTTGTTTAAATTTTTATTTATTTAATAAAGTCAACTAATGATGGTTGAATGATTCTTCCTGCTGAAGAAAGTGATGCTCTATATACATTTTCACTCATTTTTAAATCTGTTACTACTTCAGCTAAATCAACATCTTCATTTTTTGAATTCAATTTTTTTATATTAAATATATCATCATCAATCCTATTTTCAATTAAATCCATTCTGTTAATCTTAGCACCAATCTCAGCTCTATATCCAAAAGATTTATCCATTCCATCTTGTATATCTTTTACATAAGAAGCTATTTGTTCTCCATCTTCACCATTTTTAAGATCTTCATACATCTTATTTAATGTTTCTATGTTTTCTTTAAATACATCTTCTGCATTTAAATTTACTGTTAATTTGTTATCATCACTTATTTTTCTTTTTATCTTATTTTTATCTCCGTTATATTCAACATAATGATCTTCAGCTGGATCACTATAATCATAATTAGGATTTAAACTAATTGGTTTTTCTCCTGTTGCCTGCCCTGAAAAAAGATAGTCAGAGCCTAATTTACTGTTCGCAATACTAATCATTTCATCTCTAAGCTGTTTTACCTCTTCAGCCATATTCTTTCTATCTTCTTGATTCAATGTATCATTAGCCCCATATAGTGCTAGTTCATTTGCTCTTTGCATTACTTCTGTTGAATCACTTAAAGTGTTTTCAGTTGTTTCTAACCAACTTTTAGCATTATTAATATCTTTTTGATACTGTTCATAATTGTTTATTTGATTACTAAAACTCATACTGGTCGTTACTTTTATAGGATCATCTGATGGTTTTGAAAACTTTTTTCCTGAAGATAACTGTTGGTTTAGTGTATTGAGTCTTTCTTTATTATTTGTTAAGTTTTCTAACATGTTTCCAACCATCATACTGTCTGTTATTCTCATATTATATCACTCCTACCTTACCATACCTATTAATGTTTCAAGCATTTCATCTGATTTTGTTATTAACTTTGCTGCTGCATTGTATGCCTGCTGGTATTTAATCATATTAGCCATCTCTTCATCTAAAGAAACACCAGAAATACTCTCTTTAATATTTCCTAATTGTCTTACAAGATCTCCCTGACTTTCTTTCATTTGATCTGCTCTTTGAGCATTAACTCCAATTGTTGAAATTAATGCCTGATAGTTATCCTGAACTGTCGCATCATTTAAAACCTCATCTTGATTAATTACTTCAGCTAATGATGAAGCATTGTTTCCATTACCTTCATTTTTATTGAAGTTAACATTAGTTTCTCCAGTTCCATTTAAAGTTAGTTCAAAACCTTCACTACCAGTAAGATCAACAGTTGTATCAGGTGCTTGATTACCCGAACCAGCAATAGTACCATCAGATTTAAAAATTTCATAATCAAAGTTACCAGAACCATCATCTGTAATTTTTGCTGTATAATACTCATCAGTATCAACTGTCCCAGTTATTTCTCCAGTAACCACACTTGAATCTTCACTAAAGTTACCGGCTGCTATCTTAGATATTCCACCATCTGCTTCTATAGCTGAATGTATTTCTATTTTTCTTGAAGCACCTTCATCATCAGCACCTAAGTCAGTAAAGAAGTTTTGTCCTGTGTTTCCATCTAAGTCAAAACCACTTCTGTGTTTTTCATTAAATTCATCTGCAAAGTTATATGCTATTTGATCAAGTGTTTCTAAATAAGATGGTATCTCATTATCTCTTACATCCATAATTCCTTTTATTTCACCACTATCAGGTTCTACACCTATTTCAGTACCATTTATATCTATTGCTATATTATCTTCATAAGTTCCATTTGCTGATATTTTTAATTCATTTGTATCAAACTTACTAACTAATTTCTTTCCATCAACAGTTATGTTTAAGTTACCAACTTTGTCTACTGAACCTTTAACTGAAATTAATTCATTTAGTTCATTATATAATGCTTCTCTTTTGTCTAATAAGTCATTTGGAGTATTATTACTTGCTAAAGCTGTAGTAATTTGTTTGTTATATCTACTGATTCGATCTGTAATTGAATTAATTTCACTTACAGTTTTTTCGACATCATTGTTTAATGCTCTTTTATAGTCCATCATTTGTTCATTAATGTTTCTAAATGATTTAGCTAAAACCAAACCCTGGTTTTTAACAGCTGCTCTTGTTGCTGTATCATTTGGATTTGAGTTTAAATCCTGTAATGAGTTCCAAAATGATTCAAAAGCACTCTGTAATCCAGAATCAGATGGTTCATTAAAGATATATTCAATTCTTTCCATTCCCTGTTGGATCTGATTCCAATAACCTGATTCTTGAGATTCTTCCCTTACCTGCTGATTAATAAATTGATCTTGTATTCGCTGGATATCTTCTACCTTAACACCTGAACCCATCATAAAATCACTGCCGGGAACTAAGTTAGGTTGTTTTGCAGTCTGAATAGTTCTTTGTCTTGAATAGTTTTCATTATTAGCATTAGCTATATTATGTCCTGTTGTTTCTATTGATTTTTTTTGGGTTTGTAGTGAACTTAAACCAATATGAATTCCATCGAACATTAAAATTTCCTCCTTTTATCAATCAGCCTCTTTTATCTATTAAATGTGGTCTGTTTTTATCTTTACTATGATAAGTAGTATTATTTTTCTTTAAGTTATCTACTATTAAATCAATTGAAAATTTATTGAACTTAACTGCTTCTTCAATTAATCTTTTATTTTCTTCATTTAAGACATGAAACTCTTCTAATGTTTTTACTAAATCTTCTCTTATTGGATTTAACTTATCTTGCCAGTTATCTGGTGTGTTGTTTATAAAGTCTTGATAAGAAAGTTCTTTACTTTCTATATCAAACTTTTTATCAATTTTATCCATAATTTCAAGTCTTCTATTTTCAAGTTTTGTAACTTGATCGATTAATTCCTGATCTGTTTCTACATGATCAAAAAGAGTTTCTATTTCATTATTAATCAATGTTTCTTTTTTCTTTTCAGCAATCTTTAAAAGTTTCTCATAAAGAGTACTTTCCTTTTTTAGTATTTCTGACAGCTTAGATAACAGCTGTTCACTCATTTTTTACACCTCTATTCTATATCAGAGATAATCTTTTCAGCAACTTTCTGTGAGTCTACTTTGTATGTGCCATTCTGAATTTGTGTTTTGATCTGATCTACTTTTTCTTGCCTGATCTCTGGTTTGTTTTCAAGTGTTTCTTTTATATTTCGTATTTCTTTTGCCTCATTTGATATATTTACCTGATCAGATTTGCTTTTTTGATTAACATTGTTATTTTCTTTTTGATTTAAGTTTTGGTAAGCTTTCATGATTTTATTCATGTTTATATCATTATTATTAATTTTCATGAAATACCACTCCCTACTAATTTTCATTTGTTTTCTCTCAATATTATTATCGTATACTTTTTAATTTAATTAAGTTGATGTAATTCTTATTAAAGAGGATAAGAGAGTATTATCTTTAGATTTGTCTATAATACTCTCTCTTTTACTTGTTTTTAACTTTAATTGTTATCAGATCGATCAGCTACATGCATATTGTGTTCACTATTTCTTTTTTTAATCTCTTTTTTATCTTTTTTAGTTAAACTTTCAATTTCATCTTTCATTTTAGTGACACATGAATCACAGTATTTACCGTGTTTTATTTCTGTACCACATCTTTGACATTTAATAGTGACATCTATTTCTAAATCTTCCGCAATTAATCGATCATTTTTTATAAACTCAATAATTACTTTTTTTTCTACACCTGTTTCTTCACTTACAATATTTATACTTGATTTAGGGTTTTCTCTTAAAAATTCTTTTACCTTTTCAAAATCATTTTCTTCTTCTGTTCTACAATTATTACAAATCTTGTGAACACCATCATATTGAAAGATCTTTCCACATCTTTTACAGTTACGAATACCCATCATTTCACCCCTTTATAATGGATTAATATATTCGGGTGGGTTTAAAGACCCACCCTTATCTATCTTTTAGATTATTAATTGATTTTATATCATTATTATTTTGTTTTGTTATGAATAATTTTATTTTCAATTATTATATTTCAAACTTATTTATCTCATCTTTAAGTTGTTCAGCCATTTTTGATAGACGTTCAGCAGCATTTACTATTTCTTGTGTTGAAGCACTTTGTTCTTCACTTGATGCTGCAACTTCCTCTGCATTACTTGCTGCCTCTTGACTTACAATAGAGATTTGTGAAATGGACTGTTTTGCATCACTACTGTTTGAACTCATTCGATCTGTTTCTTGAGATATACTGTCAATTAGTCTTGCTAACTGTTGTGCTGCATCTTCAATATTATCAAATGTATTACCTGTTACTTCAATTGCTGATACACTTTCATTAACTGCTCCTTCGGTTTGGTTCATATCACTTACAGCTTTATTTACTTCATTTTGGATTTCTTTGATTAGACCTGCAATTTCATCAGTCGCATTTGAAGATTCTTCTGCTAATTCTCTAATTTCATCAGCAACAACACTAAATCCTCTACCAGCTTCACCAGCTCTTGCTGCTTCTATTGCTGCATTAAGGGCAAGTAGGTTGGTTTGTTCTGAAATATCATTTATTAAACCTACAATTTCACCAATTTTTTTAGAAGAGTTACCAAGTGAACTAATCCGTTCTGATACTTGGTTAGTATTATCCTTTACAGTATTGATTTGACTTACTGAACTTTTAACTGCTTCACTACCATTATCAATGTTTTCCATAACATCAACAGCTTGTTCATTCATTTCATCAGACTGTTTATTTACATTTTCAATTTGACTATCAAGGTCATCTATTATTGCAGTTGTTTCTTCAACCTGTGCTGATTGTTCTTGAGCACCTGAAGCAACTTCCTGGATAGAGTTTCCTACTTGTTCAGCAGTACTTGAAACCTCTTGACCTGAATCTAGTAGTTCTTTACTTGAATCAGTTAAATTTATAGATATATTTGAAATTTGTTGAACAAGGCTTTTTAAGTTTGTGTTCATCTTATTTATCGCTTTACCTAAGGTTCCAATCTCATCTTTACGATTAGTAATATTCTCTTCAACTTCATTATTTAGCTTTCCACTTGCAATTAATTCAATTTTATCTGTTACCTGAGTTAAAGGATTTGAAATATTACGAGCAAAGTAGTATGCGACACCTGAAATTATTATAAAGAGACCGATAATGAGATAAATTAAAAAAGTTCTAACTTGATATAGTCCTGAAAATACTTCATCATCATCTATGGTAGTAATCAAACCAACATCACGACTTCCTAATTTTGTTAAACTTAAAGCTCCTAATACATCTTCACCTTCATAGTTCACATATTCTACTGTTTCTTTAAAATCAGTATTATTATTGCTTAAAGGAGTTTTTAATCTATTAACTGCTTCAGACTCTATGCTTTCATTTAGAGCAGCTCCATCTTGATACTCACCTTTTCTGGTATCTGTTAATAAAAGTCCTTCTTGGTTAATTAAGTATGCATCTGATGTTTCCCCAAGTTGTGCTAGACCAGAGTGAATAAGATTATCAACCTGTTCTTGCCCCATAACTAAGTTAGCAGTACCTAAAATATTTTCACCAGATGGATCATATATGGTATCTGAGATAACTAAAGCATTTGCATTTATTATATTGGAATAAAAAAGTTCTGACCAGGTTGCTTGTCCTGATAGACTTCCCTGGACATAGTCTCTTATGGAAAGATCAGTACCTAGAGGAATTTTTTCTGTTGAAGAATATACTACATTTCCCTCAGGATCGGTTAGAAATGCTGAAGAGTAACCAAATTCATTTATATAGCTATCTGTTAAGTTATCCAGTATTGCTACTCGTTCTTCCCAACGGAAGTATGAGGTATTCCACATTGTTTCTTGAAGTATTTCCATACTTCTTCTAACATCATTTGAAGCTGCAAATACTTTTATTTCTCCTTCTTTGTTACTAAAATATTCTTCAAACTGTTGATCGATTATTGTACTAAACATGTCAAGAGAACCATAAACATTACTTTCGATTTCCTGTTGTGTATTATTATATGATAAGACTCCTACAATAATTACAGGGATTATACCTACTAATATAAATAGAAAAACTAACTTTCCTTTAATATTGAACATGACATCTACCTGCCCTTCGTATTTTGTTGTTTTATTTAGTTGTTTTTTTATAAAATGACAGATGTTCTTTTTCTAAATTGAACTTATCACTGCCGAATATAAATTCTGTACTACCAATGAAAAAATATCCGTTTTCATTTAATACTTTTGAAAATTTTTCTACCATTAAGTTTTTATAATCTTTAGTTAGATAGATAAAGAAGTTTCGGCTTATTATTAAATGCCAGTCCTTATATCTAAAGTTTGCATTTATTAAGTCTTTTTTTTCAAACTTCACTTTGTTTTTTATTTCTGAAGATAACTTATACTTTTCAAACTTTCCGTTGGTTTTTTCAAAATACTTATTAAATATATTTTTAGGAACATTTTTGATTGAAGAGTCTCCATAAATCCCCTTTTTAGCTGTCTCTATTATTTCAGGATCTAGATCTGATGCTAAGATACTGTACCTACTAGGACTAATATTCATTTCATTTAAGATGATTGCTATTGTATAAGGTTCTGAACCATTTGAACAGGGTGCACTCCAAATATTAATCTTTTTATTTTTTTCTAATAACTTGGGTAATATTTCTTTTTGAAGATATTCATAATTCTTTGGGTTTCTAAAAAATTCGGAGGTGTTGATTGTAAAATGATTCAAATATGCATCTCTAAACTTTAAATCTTTTTCTAATCTGCTTGCACACTCCTTAAAATCTTTTACATCATGTCTTTTCATTAAACTTTTTGTTCTTCTTTCAATTCTTTTTTCTTTATAGCCTGAAAGGTCTAAGTTTAATATTTTCGTTGCTTTATCTTTAAATACTTCAAATTCAGTCACTTTTAAAATTTCCTTTCTATTGTGTCCATTATTTTGGTTGCTATTTCACTTAATGGTACTATTTCATGACATGCATTATTATCAATTGCTGATTGTGGCATACCATATACTAATGCAGATTTTTTATCCTGTACTATACAGTAACCACCATTTTCTTTGATATCATTCATGCCTAAACCAGCATCATGACCCATACCGGTTAATACCACACCAATAACCCTATCTTTATACTCTTTTGCAACAGAGCTCATCGTATAGTCAACACAGGGTCTTACACCCCATTTTTTTGGGTTTTGATTTAATACTACTTTCCCATTTATTATTTCCAAATGATAGTTCCCGGGAGCAATTAAAGCTTTACCTTTTTGAATACTATCTCCCTCATTAGCTTCAGATATTTCAAGTTCTGATAAACTATTTAATCTATCAGCTAGAGTTTTAGTAAATCCTTCTGGCATATGTTGAATAACAATTAATCCCCCTTGAAAATCTTTAGGGAATGAAGTAAGTAGTTCCTTTAGAGCATTTGGTCCACCAGATGATGCACCCACTGCAACTATTGGATATTTTTCAATCTTTCTGTTGATTCTTTTATTAACTGTATGAGGTTTATGAACTTGATCTGATCTATTTTTGTTGCTGTTATAGGCTGCTTTTACCTTTTTGATTAAGTCCTCAGATATCTCTTCAATATCCATCGAAATTCTGTGAGACGGTTTTGGTAAAAAGTCAAAAGCTCCTAAATCAAGAGCATCTATAACATTTGACTTATCATCTAAGGCACTTACCATTAGAATTGGTGTGTTAAAAAGATTTTTCTTTTTTAACCTTTTTAGTGTTTCAAGACCATCCAATTCAGGCATTTCTATATCTAAGGTTACTACATCTGGAGAATATTTTTTTATCTTTTTGATAGCATCTTTACCATCTCTTGCAACAGCTATTGTTTTCATATCAGCTTGTTTATCAATTATTTTTTTAAAAAACTGTCTCATAAAGGCAGAATCATCGACTATTAATACATTTATCATAAATATATCCTCCCCCAGCTTTTATTTTTACTTCATTAACTATTGTATTTTTTATTATCTATTCTGTGGTTATTAATTAAAAATCTTATTCATCGCATCTTTTATTCTTTGTCTTTCAAATGGTTTAACAATAAAGTCTTTTGCTCCAGCTTCTATAGCATCGATTACTAAACTCTGCTGTCCCATTGCAGAACAGACTAATATATTTGCTGAATCATCGAAACTCTTTATTTCTTTAGTTGCTGTTATTCCATCCATTTCAGGCATTGTTATATCCATTGTAACTATATCTGGACTATGCTCTTTATATTTTTCAATTGCTTCTAACCCATTTTCAGCCTCTGCTACAATTTCGAAATCCATCTCTTTTATTATATTTTTTAGATTCAATCGCATAAATGCGGCATCATCTACTATAAGTACTTTTTTCAATGTTTCTCCTCCTGTGTTTTTTGTTTTTTTAACTGTTAATTTCCTTGATTTCTTCTATTTCATCTGAAGAAAAGATATTTTTGACATCAAGTATAATAAAGAGCCTATCATTATGATTAGCAACACCTTTAATGTAGTCTTTACCATATTTTTTAGTTATTGAAGGAGCATTTTTGATTCTACTGTTTTCTATCTCAATAATCTCATCAACTCCATCAACCTCAAGACCAATTAAGGTCTCCTCTACTTTAATTATGATTATCTTTTTCTCTTCTATATTTTGATCAGATAGCTTTATATTAAAAAGTTTATCTAAGTTTACAATCGGTACAATTTCTTCTCTTAAGTTTATTACACCTTTAACATAATCAGGAGATTCAGGTATAGATGTTATGTCACTTTCCATAACAATTTCTCTGCTGTTTAAAACATTGATACCAAAAGCCTGATTACCGGTTTCAAATTTAATATACTGTTTAGATTTTGATTGAGTTTTGTTGTTTGCTTCGGTATAGGTATCCATAGTTTAAGCTCCTTTCTCTTCTTTGTTTTCAAAAAGGAGGTTATCTATATCTAATACTATGATTAAATAATCACCATAGGTAGAAACCCCTTTAATAAATTCTTCTCTTATTCCATTCCTTTTTTCACTTACACCTTCAATATCTTCTACAGAAATATTTATTACTTCATTTACTCCATCAACATAAACACCAATTAACATGCCATTGATATTTATTACAACTATCTTTTTGGACTTGTCTTGCTCTATATCTAATTTACTTTCTTCTGTTAATCCCAGTTTGTTTTTAAGGTTAATCACAGGAACTACCTGGCCTCTTAAGTTAATTACGCCTAATATATAGTCTTTAGTATTAGGAACACTTGTTATTTTAGGTGGTTTAATTATCTCTTTGGCCTGATTTAATCTAAGTCCATAGATTTCTTTTCCAACTTTAAAAGTTAGATATTGTTTTTTTTCAACATTATTTTCACTGTTTTTAATACTTTTGGTTTTAGCCATCTTTACAAACTCACCTTCCTTTATGCAATATCACGTACATCTAATATTAAGGCAACTTCTCCATCACCGATAATTGTTGCTCCACTAATATTTTTGACATTATCAAGATAATCTCCTAATGATTTAATTACAATCTCTTGTTGGTAGAGTAGTTCTTCAACTATTAGTCCAATTTCTTTACCACCTGACTTAACAATTACAACCGGCATTTCATCTTTTTCTTTATATGATGAATCTTCTATTTCAATGTTTAAACTTTCTCTACTGTCAATTAGTGGTATTGTATTATCTCTAAGAACTATAACATCATATCCTTTAACCTGTTTAATTTCTTCAGATTTGATCATTAAGGTCTCACTTATTGCACTTAGAGGTATTGCAAATATTTCACCATTTATTTTAACCATCAAAGCATCTTGAATAGCTAAGGTCAAAGGGAGAGAGATAACAAACTTAGTCCCTTTGTTCTCCTCGGATCTAATATAGATTTCACCATCAAGGCCTTCAATGGTCTTTTTAACTACATCCATACCTACACCACGGCCTGATACATTTGAAACAGTTTCATTTGTACTTAGACCCGGTTCAAAGATAAGCTGCAGTTTTTTATCACGGTCCATTTCTTCAACTTCTTTTTGTGTAATTACTTCTTTTTCTCTTGCTTTTTGTACAACTCTTTCTACATTTATTCCACCACCATCATCTTCAACCTCAATGATGATTTCACTACCTTTTTGATATGCTCTTAAGTTAACTGTACCTGTTTTTTCTTTACCATTTTTTGCTCTTTCTTCAGGCTTTTCTATTCCATGGTCTACTGCATTTCTTAATAGATGTGTCAGTGGGTCTCCCAATTCATCAATAATTGACCTATCAAGTTCGGTCTGTTTTCCTTCCATTACAAAATCAATCTCTTTATTACTGCTTTTAGATAAGTCTCTTATCATCCTTGGAAAGCGGTTAAACATAACACCAATTGGTTCCATCCTAATCTGCATTACTGTATGGTGTAATTCCATAGTCACTCGATCAAGTTGGGGAAGAACATCTTTAAAACCTTCTGATTGAATATTTAATGCTTCTAATCTTGTTTTATTAATTAGAAGCTCACCAATCATATTCATCAGTTTATCAAGTTTTCCGATATCCACTCTTACTGAAGATGATACTTCAAACTTTGAAGAAGTACTTTTAGATTTTGTCTTTTTGTTTTTATTTTTATCTTTTTCTTCAGTTACTTTTAATTCAATCTTTTTTAATTCTACATTTTCAATATCCGTAATTTTTTCGAACTCATTAATGATATTATCTGGGTCATGATTTGCTATGAAAATCATTTTAACTAAATCATCATCTATATTTGCATCTTCTACATTTTCTTTATTTGGAACTGACTTAAATATATATCCTAATTCTGAAGCTTTTTTAAAGATCATGGAAGCACGAACCTGTTTAAACTGTGTTTCACTTGATAACTCGACATTTACAGAATAGACTGAATCCAGTTCTTTTTTGTTATCCTGTATTGTATAGGAATCATCTTCTGTAATTGATAAATAGTTACTATCATCTTCATTGATTACCTTATTATCTTCAGCTACAGGTTTTGTATCTTCATTGATCTTTTTTTCAAGTTTGGCTAAATAATTACTAACATCTATCTCATCATTACCGTCTTCTTTAATCTTTCTTACCATTTCTTCTACATAATCGATCCCAGCAAATAATAGGTCGATAATTTCTGTATTAACACCCATTTTGTGGTTTCTAATCTGATCCATCATATTTTCCATCTTATGAGTTAATTCTGTTAAATGATCAAACCTCATGGTTGCTGCCATCCCTTTAAGGGAATGGGCTGCCCTAAACATAGCGTTTAGAACATCCATATTCTCTGGATCATTTTCTAACTCTAATATATTATCATTTAATACCATTATATATTCTTCTGATTCTGCAAAAAACATCTCTAGGTATTCATTATTATCGCTCAATTTTGATCCTCCTCAATTACATATATATTTTAAAATTAATTCTTTTATGGTTATTTTACTTTATATCCTTGATTAAATATCAAATTCATTTACTTCTTTAGTTAGTCTTTCAGCCATCTCAGCTAGTCTTTCAGAAGCACTTACAATTTCTTCAGTTGAAGCACTCTGTTCTTCACTTGATGCAGCAACCTCTTCAGCATTACTGGAAGCCTGTTCACTAACTTCAGAGATTTCATCTATTGATAATTTTACTTTTTCACTATTATCAGCTATTTTGTCTGTTGCATTAGCAATTCTTTCAATAAGTTCTTTTAACATATCTGAAGCATCTTCTATTTTTTCAAAAGAACTGTTTGTAGTCTCAATTGCTTGAACACTATTATCAACTGCATCTTCAGCTTTTTCCATCTGTGTTACAGTACTTTTTACACCATTTTGTATGTCACTGATTAAACCTGCAATTTGTTCAGTAGCTTGTGAGGACTCTTCAGCAAGTTCTCTAATCTCATCTGCTACAACACTAAATCCTCTTCCAGCTTCTCCTGCTCTTGCCGCTTCGATTGCAGCATTTAAAGCAAGTAGGTTTGTTTGAGCAGATATATCATTGATCAGTTCTACAATGTTTCCGATTTCTTCTGACAGTTTACCAAGCTCATTTATCTTTTGTGATACTTGATTAGACTGTGTTTTTACTTCTTCAACTTGAGTAATTGAATCATTAACTGATTTATTACCTTGATCAATGCTGTTCATTACAGTATCAGCCTGTTTATCCATATCATCAGACATATCTTCAACATCATCAATTTGTTCACTTAACTGTTGGACACTGGCACTTGTTTCTTCAACCTGTGCTGTCTGTTCCTCTGCACCTGAAGCAACCTGTTCCATAGCTGAACCAACCTCTTCAGCAGATGCAGCAATCTCTTCACTAGATGCTGATAGTTCTTGACTTGAAGATGATAAATCAGTTGCAATCTCAGAAATATCTCTAACCATAGCTTTTAATCTATCAGACATTTTATTTACAGACTGTGCTAATGAGCCTATCTCATCTTCTCTTTGTAAATATTTTTTATCAATATCTACTCTAAGGTTTCCATCTGCAATTTCCCTACTGTGTTTTTCAACTGCTAATATTGGATTAGTGATATAGTTACCGAGTAAATATGCTGCTAATAATCCGATCAATAAAGTTATTGCTATTATAGTTACTGCAGACCATACTGCAGTGTCAATCTCACTTAAGACTTCTTCTGACGTAACCTGAACTACAGCACCCCAACCGGTTTTGCTTATTGGTTTATATGAAGAAAACTTCTCCACTCCTTCATAAGTATAAAGGGCATTCCCTGTTTCTCCGTTAGTAACATTAGCAACAGGTGCAAGATGCTTCACATCTTCCATTCCCATTACTAATTCTTGATCAGGATGTGCAATTAATTGTCCCTGTTGATTTACAATATATCCATATCCTGTTTCTCCTGAACTTACTTCAACTGCCATTTTGCTTAAAACACCCAGATCAATACTTGCCCCTAAAACACCGACAATTTCACCATTTTGTTCTATTGGTGTAGCACTTACAACAATTGGAACTCCACGACTTCTGGAAATCAATACTTCAGAAAAAGTTGTGTTTCCTTTCATTGCTTCTTGGAAGTATCCACGATCTGAACGACTTCCTAATTCACCTGTTGTTTTGTATACCTGCATTCCAGATTGATCCATTACATATACATTTGGTATATATTCACTTGCTTCAACAAGTCTGTTGAGTACTGTATCCATAGATTGAACATCCATATCCTTTAAACTTTGGGCACCAGAAGCGACTTTTAACATACTTTCACTACTTGAAAGTATGTTATTTGTTTCTGTTGCTAATCCCTCTGCAATTGAGAGATTTTCTTGATAGGTATTTTTTGTAATCATATCTGTACTATTATTAATTGAAATTAATCCATAGACAATCAATGGTACCGCCATTAATGCCACTAATATTAGAACTAATTTTACTTTAAAACTTTTAAAAATATTCATTATTTTCTTTCCTCCTGTTAGATTACTATTTTATTTCTTGGTTCTCTTTAAAACTACATCAACTATTTTGACTTATATAGTTTAGACAATTTAACTATAAGTTCTTAAAATTACCTCCTTGTTTTATAATCAATATGATTTTTTACTTTTCATTGATTATAAAAGTAAAAAATTAATTATTTATACTATATTAAAGAATCCAAACTAAGTCCAACTTCAACTATCTTTCCATCAGTGTCTTTTACCATTGCAAACTTATATAATTTATTGTCTTCAACACGTCTGTGAATAGGTGTTATTACTTGTTTAGCATTTTCAGTTTGGAACTTTCTAGCCCATTCATTTATTTCAAATAAGTTAATTCCTAAGATATCATCGGTTGTGCTTTTGATAAACTCTCCCTGCTCGTTTACAATATATACTTCATCAATATTTGATTCATTAATAATTTCTTTTAAACTATTTTTATTAAGTTCTTCTGTTTTTCTTCGTTCCATTATGTTTTCACATACATTAAGCATTGTTTCATCCATTGCTTTAGATGCAAAGAAGTTTCTTAAATCAGCAGATATTTCATCTACTACTTTTGCTTTTTCTTCAATCTCAGATAACATAGTCTGTTGATTTTCAATTGAAGCAGTTACTTCCTGACTGTTTGCAGCTGTTTGTTGTGATATTGAAAGTATTTGCCCAAATGAGTTTTGAGTTTCATCTATTATTTCTGCAACTTCCTCTGTATCTTCTTTAAGTCCATCTATCTTTTCATAGTTTTTGTAAACGATATCATATAGTTCAGATATCTTTTCTCCTAAGTTTTCTGTTCTTTTATCCTGTTTTTCAATAATATCTACATTTTCATCCATTCTCTCTACTGTTGTTTCAATCTGTTTGTTTACATTTTCCATAACTTCATTAATATTATTTACAAGTTTATCTACATCTAAAGAAAAATCTCTTATCTCTCTCGCTAATACTCCAAATCCTTTTCCGGCATCTCCGGCTCTTGCAGCTTCAATTGAAGCATTTAGTGCTAGAAGGGCTGTTTGATTAGATACTTTTTCAATTGATCCGGTAATTTCTGTCATTTCTTCGAAGTTAGCCTGTAGTTTATTCATTTCTTCTTTAGTTTCCTGGATGATCTTTTTGTTTTTGTTAGATCTATTAACTAACTCATTAATAGAATCATTACCTTTTTGAGCTATTTGAGATGCTTCTTTTGATGTATCTGCAACTTCTTTTGTATTTTCAAAGGTTTTATTAACAAAGTTTAATATTTTTTCAATCTCTTGATTTGTTTTTTCTAAATTAATTGATTGATTTTCAGCACCCTGAGCAACTTCGCTTACTGCAGAGTTTATTTCTTCAGTTGTTTCATATACTGAAGTAATCTTTTTAGATAAATCATTAACATCTTCTGAAATTTCAACAGAAGTTTCTATTGAATTTTTAAATAATTTTCTAATTTCATACATTATTTTATTAAATAGATTTGCTATCAAGTAAAATTTGCTATCTTTTGAAACTTCTATTTCCTGTCTGAAATCTCCCTCTTGAATTAATTTTAATTTATCAATAATCTTTGATTCGCCCCGGTCACTTTTTAAGTATGTATAAATACTGAAAGCGACAATTAAAATTAAACTGAAAATTATCTCAAAAGTAAGGTTAGTTAAATTAAGATAATTACTTAAAGATCTTGCTAAAAATGGATTTACCACTAAAAGAATAAAAAATATTATTGTAATAGGTTGAAAAATCGACATAAATAATCTCTCCTCTTTTACATTTTATTTGAATTTTAATAATGAAAGTATTATTTAAATAATAACATGAAAATATAGCTAATTTTACACCTGTATATATAATCGAAACATAAGAGAATATATTAAGTTATTATATAGTCTATTATTAGTGATTAACTCTCTTTTTTATTATCATTCACCAGTATACTTCAATATATAATGAAATATGATTTTTTTGAATTAATTTCATATCGTGAATTTTTTAAAAACAAGGATAAAATTAATAGATATCGAATTATCTATTACGTGTTTATGGTAATGTAGAAATGTACAATAGGGTAATTTAAAAATGTACAGTTTGGCAAATAAAAAAAGCCCTTGCCAACATCCCAATAAATAATATAACCTCTAAGTATACTACCAAATATACAA
>Ga0306868_1000538_pt1 | contig 23960 bp, 24 predicted proteins | sample AntRauTorckE6832_FD_190411 | JGI IMG/M metagenome (GOLD analysis project Ga0306868, IMG submission 190411) | Saline lake microbial communities from Rauer Islands, Antarctica - Metagenome Torckler E6 #832 (v2) (version 2) | ecosystem: Environmental > Aquatic > Non-marine Saline and Alkaline >... | reverse complement strand
AACAGTAACACGCCGAATTAAATATATAGATTTTTTTATTTTAGACTTCTAAATCTCTTTTTAATCGATGCAGATGCAGAGCCAAATAACCTTTTTCAGCTTCAGGCACCTGATAATTAAATTTCTCTTCTATTATTTTAGCAAGTTTTTCTGCTAATTTAAAGGAAAAATCAAAATTTTCCTTAATATTTTCTAAAAGTGGATTTGGATTAGATGCTTCTGTCTCTATTCTTTCTAAAGCAAAACGCAGGTGATTAACTAAACGAGCATAATTTAAACTTTCATATGCCAATTTTTCCCCCAGTTCAGCTTCTACTTTTGTAACGAGTTCTTTAATCAAAGAAGTATTTTTTAAAGTTTTTGAAATACCACTTTCATTTCTAGCTCCATGGATATGCAGAGTTATAAACCCAACTTCACTATCCGGAATTTCAAGTTCAAAACGATCTGAAATCATTTTTACTGCTTTTTCTGCCAGATTATATTCTTTGCTGTAAAGAGTCCGCGTCTCTGCCAAAAAAGGATTTGTAACTTCAATTCCGTCTTTAATTCTCTTTATTGAAAAAGCAATGTGATCAGCAAGTCCAATCCTAATATGCTGATTTAATTCCTCATTTAACTCTCTACTGACCATAGCTATTATTTCCTCGGTTATTCCAATTACCTTACTATCTACTTCTTCTAATAATTGAATATAATTTTCTCTTTTTTCACCTTTAACTGGCACAAATTCCTTATCAATCTTAATTTCAGATTTAAGAACTTCATCACCATTTTTTCGAGAAAATCCAATTCCCCTGCCTATAAAAATTAATTCTCTTTTAGAAGAAATATCTTCTGCCAGAATAACATTATTATTAAATATCTTTTTGATAATGTATTTTTCAGCTGCAGCCATATAAGCCCCCTCAAAAAAGTAAAAAAATAAAATATCACTGGCAAAGATAATAGACTATCTAATAGATTAAAAAAATCCAGAAAAAGATAAACTTAACTCCAAAAACAAAGTTACCTCCTCCTAGATTATGCCTGATTTAACAGTTACACTCTAAAAATTATTCATTTCTTTAATAATAACAGTATTTCTGAACTTTTTCAAGTACTTTTAAAAATTTAAAAGAAATCGTTTTAGCAAATTTGTTTATCAATTTATTAATTGTTATTTTAAAACTTATTCTCCTCAATCCAATTAAAACAATTATTGCTAAAATTAACGATTTATAGACAGTGCCATTCTGCGATAACTGTGTCTTTTACCTCTAATTGTTTTAGATAAAGTTAAGATGTTTTCCGGTAAGGCTATACCACCATAAGCTGCGTCTCCAATATGCTGAATATCCGCACCTGCCATCTTACTCATCAGTGCAATCTCTCTGATCGTTTCTTGATCAGAACTTTCCTGTGAAGTCCCAATTGCAGTTAATGCTAACTTACCCCGATTATGGATCAGCCTAATTATTTCCTTTAAAGAATTTAAATCAATTCCGGGAACTGTACCAACTGCCGGCAGTAGAATTATATCAGTTCCAGCTGAAATTAAAGAATCAATATATTTTGCAGCCAGATAGTCTTCATCTATTCCTGCCATATGCATTTTTCCTGCAGTAATAATAATCTGATCACCAAAATTTTGATCTGCAATTTTAACTGCCTCTATTATTGCCTGATTGCTAACTCCAACTGAAGGATTACCTGTAAAGGTTATCATATTAAAACCAACTTCAACAGCCTGTTCAATATTTTCTAAAGTTGCTTTACGGCCAGAACTTAGTTCAATAAAATTAGTAGATTGATTATTATTTTCACTAACTGGTTCCAAATTTATTCCAAGAGGACGACCGCATAGTCGCTTGATTTCATTAACTATTTCTACTGCACTACCACTTTTGATATTTTTAAAATGGGGTTGATTTAAATCAAATAAGTTGAGTAGTAATATATCTGATCCAAAGGCTGCTGCCACTTCTGCATTACTTAAATCTCTAAATAAAGATTCTTCACCTATAACTTCCGAAACTATAGTTCTGCCTTCTGATAATTTTATTGACTGCAGCAGTTCCTCCTTATCATAATTTAAAAGTTCTGAGCTGCTCGAACTTAAAAGTCTCTTAACCATTTGTCATCCCTTCTTTCAGATATATATTTAAGCTCATTAAAATACTTATAAAATTTTGCAGCCGGAGCTTTTATACTCCGGCTGACTTTAATAATTTAAGCTGACAATCTATTCTTCCATAATTTCCAATTCCTGTTTAATATCATCTGCAATCATTTCGGCTTTAGTTCCTACTACAACCTGAGCATTGTTTTTATTTGCCTTTAAAACTCCAGTTGCACCAAGTTCCTGTAAGGTCTTTTCATCAATTTTAGAAGTGTCTCTAAGTTCAAGACGAAGCCTTGTTATACAAGCATCAATAGACTTAATATTATCTTTACCACCAAGTGCTTCTATATAAGATCTAGGTTTGTTTTTATCACTTGCACGAGATTCAAAAGAATTTTGTTTTTTCTTTTGTGTTTCAGGCATCACACTTATATCAGCATTTACACCTTCTTTACCAAGACGACCCGGAGTCGGAATATCAAATTTTTGAATTGCAAAACGGAATAAGAAATAATAAACAATAAAAAATACAATTCCTATTGGAATAATCATTATTGGCCTGGTTCCAAGTCCATAATTCAAGAAGTAATCTATGGCGCCTGCCGAAAATCCAAAACCGTGCTGGATCCCAAGCAGATAAGTAACTACCAGTGATAAACCTGTTAAAATGGCATGAATTAAATATAAAACTGGTGCCAGAAACATAAATGCAAATTCGATTGGTTCGGTAATCCCTGTTAAAAATGAAGTCAAACCTACACTTAAAAAGATACCGGAAACTGCTGCTTTATTTTCTGGTTTAGCTGAGTGATACATTGCTAAAGCTGCAGCAGGTAGACCAAACATCATCATTGGAAAAAATCCAGACATGAAAAATCCAGCAGAAGGATCTCCCGCAAAGAAACGAGAAAGATCACCTGTTACTACCTCACCGGCAGCAGTAGTAAATTCTCCGAATACAAACCAGATAAAACTATTGATAACATGATGAAGTCCAAGTGGAATTAATAAACGATTTAAAAATCCGTAAACAAATACTCCAACTGCACCTGCATCAATAATCCACTGTCCAGCCATCTGAATAACATTCTGGATTGGAGGCCAGATAAAACCGAAAATTCCGGCCAACACAACAGCTGCAGCACCAGTTGCAATCGGTACAAAACGGCGGCCGCCAAAAAATCCTAAAAAATCAGGTAATTCAATATCATGATAGCGATTATAAAGAGCACCAGCAGTTAAACCACCAATAATACCTGCTAAAACTCCCATATTAATATCTGAGTTAATAGCCTGTGTCCCATTGGTTATCACCAGATATCCTACAGCACCGGCAAGACCAGCAGAACCTGAGCTGTCATGAGCAATACCAACTGCAACACCAATACCAAATAATAAGGCCAGATTATCAAAAATTGCAGATCCAGCAGCCATTACAAAAGGAATATCAAAAACATCACCAGCACCAAGCCTAAGTAATAAAGCAGCCGCAGGTAAAACTGCGATTGGCAGCATCAGAGACTTACCAATACGCTGTAATTGAGAAAATAATTTTTTCAATTAAATCAACCTCCCTGTTATTTTAGAAATAAATTTAACTAATTCAGTTATATCCCTCCCTTTATTTTAAAATTTAATAATTAATATAAGTTCTTCATCTTATAAGTATAAGAATTTTGTGAATATTAATTCTACATTTAATTATACTTAAATTAAGTTTTATTGTCAAGATAATCAATAATATGCAGTAATTTCTATCAATAAGAAAAAAAGCAGCCCTGATGAAATTTCATCAGAACGACCTTTGATCTAAATATTTGTTAAAGGCTGATCATTAAATTCAGCTTTTAATTTTTAGGTCTTGCCTTATATTTTGTGTGTAAGAGGTGATGTGATTCTCCACCTAAAGGTTCACCTAAGAACTCTTCATATAACTTAATAATCTGTTGATTTTCATGAGATTTTCTAACCTTACTTGAATCATCAATACTTCCCAGACCCTGAGCCCGTTTTTCTTTCTTTTCATTTGTAGCCGGGCGAGGTTGACCACCACCACCAACACAGCCGTGAGGACAGGCCATAATTTCGATAAAATCAAGATCACATTCTCCTGCCCTAACTCTTTCCATTAATTTTTGAGCATTATCAAATCCATTAGCTATACCAACTTTTACAACTCTGTCTCCAATTTTTAACTCTGCCTGATTAATACCTCTAAAACCTAAATTCAATCTTTCCAGAGGTTCTCCAGTTAATTTTTCTTTTACAGTTCTTACTGCAGCTTCCGCAACTCCACCTGTTGTACCAAAAATAGTAGCTGCACCAGTTGATTCTCCCATTAGCTCATCAAAATCTTCTTCTGGCAGAGAATTGAATTTAATACCCATTTCTTTAATCATTCTGGCAAATTCCCTGGTAGTCAAAACTGCATCTGTATCTTTAAAATCAGAGCCATTTATTTCTTCTCTATCTTTTTCGAATTTTTTAGCTGTACAGGGCATTACTGCCACAGTATAAATAGTTGACGGATCAACCCCTGTCTGATCTGGATAATAAGTTTTACTTAAAGCTGAAAACATCTGCATTGGAGATTTGGCAGATGATAAGTGCTTTAATAAATCCGGGAAGTTATGTTCAGCACCTTTCACCCAGCCTGGACAGCAGGAAGTAATATGAGGCAATTCTCCCTCACCATTTAATTTTTTTAAGAATTCACTACCTTCTTCTAATATTGTTAGGTCAGCAGCAAAATCAGTGGAAAATACCTGATCAAAACCAAGCCTTCTTAAAGCTGCAACCATTTTTCCTGTAACTATTGTTCCGGCTTCCATCCCAAATTCTTCGCCCAAAGTTGCCTGAATCGAAGGTGCTGTCTGAACTAAAACATGTTTCTCCTCGTCTTCCAGAGCAGCCCATACCTTATCTATTTCACTTAACTCAGTAATTGCTCCCACAGGACAGACAGTTGCACACTGACCACAGTTAACACAGTTTATTTCTGCCTGTGGCAGATCAAAGGCTGTGGTAACTATTGAATCAAAGCCACGCTGAGTAAACTGCAGAGCAGAAACTCCCTGTACTTCTTCACAAATACGAACACAGCGTCCACAGAGAATACATTTATTTGGATCTCTTTTTAAAGCAGGTCCTGTGTTATCTAATTCATATTCACTCTGTTCACCTCTATATTTATCAACTTCTTCTTTTGTTATCCCCAGTTCATATGTTAAATCCTGAAGTTCACACTGGCCGTTACGGTCACACCCAAGACAATCATTTGGATGGTTTGCCAGCAGTAATTCTACATTTTTTCTTCTTGCTTTACGTGCTTTCATACTTCTGGTATTAATCTGCATACCATCTCTGACCGGTGTAGCACAGGAAGCCAGCAGATTTCCGCTTTCTTGATCCTCTACCACACAAACCCTACAGGCACCATGAAGACTGAGATCTGGATGGTAACATAATACTGGGATATCTACTCCGATTTCTTTAGCTGCTTCTAAAATCGAACTATCTTCTTCAACTTCAACATTTTGATCATCTATAGTTAATTTAACTTTGCTCATTAATTTCCCTCCTATTATAAGAGTTTATCCCTGTGAAATTGCATCTACAGGACATTCCGGCTCACAGGCTCCACAGGCAATACAAACTTCAGCATCTATTGTAAATGGACTCTTGATTTCTCCACTTATTGCATCTACAGGACATACTTTAGCACATTTTCCACAACCAATACAGGCCTCTTCGTCAATTACATATGAACTAACTAAATCCTCACAAACACCAGCAGGACAGTTATGATCATGAATATGTGCTTCATACTCATCACGGAAATATCTAACAGTACTTAAAACTGGGTTAGGAGCTGTTTGACCAAGACCACAAAGTGCAGTGCTCTTAATATGATCTCCTAATTCTAATAATAATTCAATATCTCCATCTTTACCTTCACCTGATGTAATTCTATTTAAAATTTCTAACATTCTCTTAGTTCCTTCACGACATGGTGTACATTTACCACAAGATTCACTCTCAGTAAAGTTCAGGAAGAATCTAGCAACATCAACCATACAGGAATCTTCATCCATTACAACCATACCACCAGAACCCATCATTGTACCAGCTTCCAGTAAAGAATCATAATCAATTGGTAAATCTAAGTAATCTTCCGTTAAACATCCTCCAGATGGACCACCAGTCTGAACTGCTTTAAACTTCTTACCGTCAGGAATTCCACCACCAATTTCAAAAATAACTTCTTTAAGAGTTGTTCCCATAGGAACTTCTACTAAACCAGTATTATTAATTTTACCAGTTAAAGCAAATACCTTTGTACCTGAGCTACCTTCAGTTCCAATTGCAGAAAACTTTTCTGCTCCTTCATTAATAATATAAGGAATATTTGCAAACGTTTCCACATTATTGATATTTGTTGGTTTGCCAAATAAACCTCTTACAGCAGGATATGGAGGTCTCGGTGTAGGCATACCTCTTTTACCTTCAATTGAATTCATTAGAGCTGTTTCCTCACCACAAACAAAAGCTCCAGCACCTTTTTTAATCTGAAGTTTAAAGTTAAAACCACTGCTGAAAATATCATCACCTAAAAGGTCATATTCCTCAGCATCTTCAATAGCTTTTTCTAATCTTTTAATAGCTAAAGGATATTCTGCTCTTACATATACATATCCTTCATCTGCACCAATTGCATAAGCAGCAATTAACATTCCTTCTATAATTCTGTGAGGATCTCCTTCTAAAACACTTCTATCCATAAATGCACCGGGGTCACCCTCATCTGCATTACAGATAACATACTTCTTGTCTCCCTCAGAATTTTTAGCAAACTGCCATTTTAATCCTGTAGGGAAACCTCCTCCACCACGACCGCGCAGACCTGAGTCTTTTACAGCATCTATAACTTCTTGCGGATCCATCTCAGTTAAAGCTTTACCTACTGCCTCATAACCACCTAAAGCAATATATTCATCTATATCTTCTGGATCAATCTTACCACAGTTGGCCAGTGCAATACGCTGCTGTTTTTTATAAAAATCAATATCATGATAAGATGGAATCTGTTCTTCTGTCATTGGTTCTTTAAAAAGCAGTCTTTCTACTGTTCTACCTTTTAATAAATGTTCTTCTACAATCTCTGCCATATCATCTGGCTGTAATTCACAGTAAAATACACCTTCTGGATAAACTATCATTATTGGACCTTTTTCACAAAATCCATGACAGCCAGTCTCTACAATTTTTATTTCTTCAGTTAAATCATTTGCAGCTAATTCTCCTTCTAAAGATTCTTTTATAGTTTTAGCTCCAGATGATACACATCCTGTTCCTGTACAAATTAATACATGGGAACGATAAATAGTATCTTTCATTTACAAATGCCTCCTTATTATTATTATTTGTGTCGGGCGATTACTAAATCAGTTACTGGATTGCCATTAACTACATGTTCTGTAATAATCTTTTGAACATCAGCTTCACTTAAGTTTCCATAGGTAATTCTTTCTTTACCAGGAAGTTTAACATCAAATAGCGGTTCTTTTTCACACATTCCAATACAACCGGTCTGAGTTACCCGAACATCTAAGTCTCTTTTTTCAACTTCTGCTAAGACAGCTTTAAGTATATCTCTGGCACCAGCTGCAATACCACAGGTTCCCATTCCAACAATAATTTCAGCTCTAGTTCCCTGATCACGCTTTTTCATATCTTTCTGCACTTTATTTCTCAATTCTTTTAATTCAGCTAAAGATTTCATTAAAAAGCTTCACCTCCACGGATTTCTTTTAAATTTTCTTCAATATACTCTCTAATCCAGACTGTTATCTGCCTTGATTGAATTGAAACATCTTCCAATTCAGCTTTAATTTCTCTGCTGTCAAATTTAAAACTTTTGCCCTGACAAAAATGCTTATATACAAGATCTACATTTTCACCATTGGTTGCAATGAAATTACTGATAGTAGAAGTCATATCACCTAAAGGAGCACGATCAATATGATCATATTGAAATTCAGCTTCTACCTTTGTACCCTTATCTATCTCCGAATTAATTTTAAAATTCCCAGCACAGGTTTCTGCTGCTGATTTGAATAAAGACAGACCAAGCCCCACTTCTCTTGTAGTTCGAGAGGTAATAAATGGATCGGTAATATCTTTTAACTTATCTGGCTCAATTCCACTGCCATTATCTTCAATCTTAATCTTTAATAGATTTTTATCTATTTTTTCTTCAATACTAAGCTTTATTAAATCTGCCTCTGCTCTACGAGAATTTTCTATTATATCTAAAATATGAAGAGATATTTCCCGCATTTTACTGGTAATTTGCCAGAATTTCTGGAACTTTTTCTGGAGTCAAACGACCGTAAGTCTCATCATTGACCATAATAACTGGAGCCAGACCACAGGCACCAATACAGGCTACAGACTCTAAAGTGAATTCTAAATCATCAGTTGTTTCTCCTGCATCAATTCCTAACTCATCTCTAATAGCTTTTAAAATAGCATCTCCACCTCGAACATGGCATGCTGTCCCCATACAGACCCGAATAATGTTATTTCCTCTTGGCTGCTGATGGAACTGACTGTAAAATGTTACTACCCCATAAACCTGACTTAATGAAAGGTTTAAGCCCAATGCTATTTCTTTCATTACTTCTACTGGTAAGTACCCATATTCTTCCTGTGCTTCCTGTAAAACTGGAATTAAATATCTTTCTTTTTGCTCATAGCGTGATAAGATTTCTTTTGCCGGTTCTAAATACTCAGCTAATTTTTCTTCTGTCATCTCTGCCATCAATAATTACCTCCTTGAAATTTAAGTTTTAATTAATTCTATCCTTCTACCATCTTTTCTCTGCACAGCTTTTTTAAATTCTGAGAAAGAAAAATTTTTAAGTACTAACTTCTGATATGCCATTATTTCTTTGAGGTAATGACTATCAGAATTCTGCATAAACTGCAGATCCTTTAAATAAGGAAATTTTTTTACAATAGTCTCTGGATCAGAATTTTTTGATATTTCTGCTGTAGTTAAATTAAGTTCAGGTGGAATAAAACCTAACTGAGAAATAATACTGTGTTTTCTATCCAGATGTGATGGTACTGCTACACCACCAAGCTTTTTTATTTGAGCAAGACACTGCTCTAAACTCAAATCAACAGCTCCTGCAAGCAGGTGTTTAACTTTAGACTGATAATCATCATTATAATTACATTTTATTTGAGGTCCAAAAAAATCCTCATCGTTTTCATGTTCAGGTAGTTTATCATATACAATCTGCTGCCATTTTAATAAACTACTTAGATCTGGAAAATAACACAAAATGTGAATTTCTTCTTTTGACTCAGTCTCCATTGCAGGGATAAATTTTAAATTATGTTTTTCACAATAATACTTAAAAACCTCTACATTTTCTGCACTATTATGATCTGTTAAAGCCAGAACTTCAATACCTTCTTTTTTTGCTTTCTTTACTATCTCAGCCGGGGTCATTAATAAATCACCACAGGGAGAAAGTACAGAGTGTAAATGAAGATCAGCTTTTAATTTTAGCATTTAAATTTTGCTCTCACAAAAGCTGCAGGCTAAAGTATAGCTCTTTTTCTTTGTTTTTAAAAGATTAACTCCTTTTTGACAGGCTCTTTGAACAGCACTTTCTTCATAGTCAAAGTCTTCAACCAAAATAACAGCAGAAAGTTCGACTAATAAAGCTACAGCAACAACATTTTGGTGCCCCTGTACTGTTAACCAGAGATTACCTTTTTCTGCTCTGGCCATCACATTGCTCAAAAGATCACCAATATAGCTGCCATCAATTTCTTTTTCTAAGTCTGGGCCAGCAACTACTTCTAAATCAAATTGATCAACAAGTTCTTTAACTGTCATCTGCTTCTTCCTCCTTAGATGCCATAACAGGCGGTAACTCATGTGCCAAAATCGAAAGATCATCTGCCAGTTTTCCGAGCTGCTTTCGAAGCATAAATATACAATCAGCTCTATTGGCACGTCCGTTAATTACGTCTTCAGCAAATGTCTTACAATCTGGTGCCCCACAGGCTGCACAATCCAACCCTGGTAATTTATCTATTTCTTTTTGCAGTAGTTCAAGTTTTTGCATAGCTTTTTTAAAATCACTATCCAGTTTTGAAACATTATCTGCCTTAATCTTTTCCGACAGAGCAAAATTATAAAATTCATCATCCTTTTTTTCAGATTCTATATTATATTTTTGCATAGTATCTCTAATTTTTTTAATTCTTTGTTCTAAGTTAAATTGAGCCTGAAATGGGTTAATAACATTTAGAACTCCACCAATACAACCATTAATACAGGAAGTAATTTCAAAATATTTAACTTCCTCTGGAATATTATTTCTTTCAATTTCATTTAATAACTTTTTTGCTTCTTTGACCCCAGAAACACTTATTGTATTTATATCCTGCCAGGATTTTAAAATACTTTCTTCTCCACCTTCACTTCCCCAGATTGTCGCCAGAGTAATTAACTTATCCTCTAACTCTTCTAATTCAACTTCATTTAAAGCTTCATAAATTTCTTGGTAAATATTTTCAACACCAATAGCTCCACTTAAAAAACTTGACTGCTGTCCAATTGATCTATTTACAGTAGTTAATTTTGCCGGACAGGGAGTTAAAAAGAAAATATCTGGATCAATATTCTTTTCTTCTTTAAATTTTCTTACAACTCTTTCGGCAATTAATTCTACTGGTGATTTTAATGGAATTAACATCTCTATCAGATCCGGAAATTGGATTTTAATTAATCTAACAATTACCGGACAGGAAGTAGAAATATAACTGCCGGAATGATTATTTAAAAAATCAAGTGTTTTACGAGATAAGGCAGCAGCAGCATCAGCTACATCAAAAACTGCTTTAAAGCCCAAATTTTCAATCGCTTTTTTTATTTTTTCTGAAGATATCTCAGCTGAAAATTGACTGTAAAAACTTGGAGGGATCAATAAGACAGGATATTCAGAAGTCTCCATAATTTCTGTAAGTTGATCTGGTTCTGTATACTTAGCATGATATTCACAGACCCTGATACATTCTGCACAGTCTATACATAGATCTTCTTTGATCCAGGCCTTTCCCTGATGTACTCGAATTGCTTTTGTTGGACAACCCTTTACACAATTGGTACAACCCTCACACTTATCTTCTTTTAAGAGCACAGAATGTTTTTTGGTCATTATTAACCTCCTGCTTCAATTAATTACTCTTTATTAGCTAAACTAATTATTACTTTAACATGTGTACCATTTTCTTTAGATGATTTTACATCGATCTGATCTGCATAGCGCTTGACATTAACAAGTCCCATTCCAGCACCAAAACCCATTTCTCTGATTTCATTGCTAGCAGTAGAATAGCCTACTGTAAAAGCTTTATCCAGATCTTTGATACCGGGGCCACTGTCATCAACCCTTATCTCCAGCTCATCTTCAGAAATCAAGGCTGTAATTTCTCCTCCTAAAGAATGAATTACAACATTCATTTCCAATTCATAGGTAATAATTGCTGTTTTGCGAACAATCTGAGATGGGACTCCAAGTTTGTTCAGAATATTTTTTAAATTACTTGAAGCTTCTCCCCCACTTTGAAAATCAAAACTCTCAATTTCTTTATTTAATATCTGTTGTTTTTGCAAAAACAAAATCAACTCCCAACAAATTATTTGGAGGTTTATATATAATTCATCTCTTCCGGTCCAATCCCATTTTTATACATAAGACCACAGGCTTCAAATAAAGGCTTAACTGTAGAATAAAGAAAAATATTTAACTGATTGGCTAAAGCAATTGTCTCTACTTGTGGTTTTTTTCCCCTGACAAAAATGATCACTGTAATTCCTACCATCTCACAAGTTCTAACCACCTGGGGATTGGTTAAACCAGTGAGTAAAAGTGTTTTCTCATTCGACAAAGCCAGTACATCGCTCATCAAATCAGCACCACAGGCATTTTTAACTTCTAAATTATCTCTTTCATCAGAAGCTTCAAAAATAGTTTCAGTTTCAAGAAGAGACTTGACAGCTTTTAATTTCATTTTTGACCTCCATAATATAATAATATCTTATTTTTGTTATTTTTGCAATTTGTGAAATATTCCCACAAAATACTTTTAGTGATAATATTCACTTTGATGAGTAAAAGATAACTATTAACAGTATATGATATTTATTTCACACTGTCAAGATATAATATTTTAAATAATGTAAGAAAAATTTATAAATCTATTAAACCAAGACTTATTTCTATCGACTGATTAACATCTTCTATCACATCTTCACCTAAATGTGCTATATGACGCTGCAGCCTCTTTTTATCTAAAGTTCTTATCTGTTCTAATAAAATAACAGAGTCCTTATCTAAATTTGTGTAATCAGCCGGAATCTCAACATGGGTCGGTAGTTTAGCTTTATTGATTCGAGAAGTAATTGCAGCAACAATAACTGTCGGACTATACTTATTACCAATATCATTTTGAATAACTAATACCGGACGCACCCCACCCTGTTCTGAACCTACAACTGGATTTAAATTAGCGTAAAAAACATCACCTCTTTTTACTTTCAACTTTTTCACACTCCACCAGTCTCTGCTCATAGCATAAATATGAATAACACTCACTTGATAATCCTTCATCAGCTAACTGCTGATTAAGACCGGCCATTTTTTTATATCCATCACGAAGATGATTACGAACCTCTTCTTTTCTCTGTTCTTCTAAATAAAATTTAACTGCCTGATTCAAAAAATTATTGCGATGCAAATTATTAGCTTTACAATAACGTTCAATCTCTTCCACCAGATATACTGGAAGCTCAACTTTTAGTTTTCTGCTTTCTGACAACAGAACCACCTCCACTGTTTTTAAGCTGCCTCTATTATATCATTTGTTTGATAATTATCAATTAAAACAGCTAGATTTTCAAAAAATAAAGAAAAAAAGATGAGACTAATTAGCCCCATCCTCAAGTAGAGAAACATTTCGAATAAGTTCATCATTTACTGCAGCCATTTTTTCATAGCCTTTTACCATATCTCTGGCAATTTTTTCCTTCTCAGTTTTGCTAAAATTCTTCTTGCGGCGCAGCCTCTCCACTATTTAACCACCTCATTATAAAATAATTTTGAAACATTTTAGATAATATTATTATATCTTAAAATTTAAATACTGTCAATTAAAATATCACTCAGGATTACTGATATTACTGGATTGAGTTTAATTTTTATAGTACTGTAAAGCTCTCCAATTAAATATAATATCTGGATATTTTATTCCAAATTAGAGCCAATAATTAGAGTTTATAATAAAGCCCACTTTTTTTAATATATTTGAGAAGCTTAGCATAAGCATCATAATTACAAATAGTGCCGCTATCACCAATAAAAATCATCTTCTTTTTTGCTCTAGTTAAAGCAACATTAAGACGACGTAGATCTCTTAAAAATCCAATATTATTATCTTGATTACTGCGAACAGCAGAAAAGACTATCATTTCTTTTTCCCTGCCCTGAAAAGCATCAACTGTATCGATTTCAACATTTTTGAATTTATTATGCTGATTTATTAAATCAACCTGATCTTTATAAGCAGCAATCACTGCAATATCAGCTTCAGAAAGTGATGATTTAAGAGCTCGATCAAGTATATCGAGTACTGTTTCTGACTCAACAGGATTATCATAAGAACTCGATCCTTCAAATGATCTCTCATCAGCTTTCATCTCTTTGGTATCTAAAAAGACCACTGGATATTCTGACTTTAATGATTTTTCAGTAAAACAATTATCATTACCTATTTTGACACCTAAATCACTCAATTTTTGCTCGGCCGCAGTTTCTGCTGCTTTTAAACTATTTTCGTAAAAATAAATACTGGAAAAGCCCATAATTTCTCTATTCATTCTATACTGAATTTCCAGCAGGGAACTAAGTTCATCCTGATAGATTTCCATTAACTTTTCAAATAAAGAAACTCTCAGACCATTTTCAGCTGCTTCTTGATTAACTACGGTTGGTGGTAGTTGTTTATGATCACCGATTAATATTGTTTTTTTAGCTTTGAAATAAGGAATTAAAGCTGCTGGTTGTGTTGCCTGAGTTGCCTCATCAATTACACTCAAATCAAACTTTTCCTTCTCCAATAATTCAGATCCTGCTGTAATATTGGTTGTACAGATAACATCCGCCTGGTCCAAAAGTTCTTTTACAGCCTTATTTTCAAGCCTTTCTATTTCTTTGAAATATTTATCTATTTTTTCCTGCAGTTCTAACCAATTTGCCATTTCATCAATTACTTCAGGACTGACTCCTCTGACATGGTGTTCTAAATCTTTTTCTGCATATTTTTTAATTTCCTGATCAGACAATCCTCTTCTATACTTCCCACCTGGATAAATATAAGATTCCTGTTTATTAATTAGATCAGAAACCTCATCTCTCAATTTTTCCGCTTCTAAATAATCCTGATGTTCTAAAACTACCTCGTCTAAAGTATGCTCTCTTAATTTTTTGTTGACCCTAATTGGATGACCAACTCTTATTACATTAAGCTCCTTTTCTGCTAGCAGTTCCAATAAATTATCAACTGCTGTATTAGAAGCTGCTGCAGCCAGGACTTTATCTCCTCGCTCAACTGCTTCAGTTATTAATTCCACTGCTGTCAAAGTTTTACCTGTTCCAGGAGGTCCCTGAATTAAATAAATATCTTCTGCTGCCAGTGCATTTTCTACTGCATTTTTTTGTGACTGATTGAGACCAGCAACTTCCACTTCTCTTCTATCAGCTGCTCCAGGATCTGTCCTCTCCAGCAGTATATCTCTTTTTCTTTCCTGCAGTTCATTTTCAGGATGTTTAATTTTTTCGAGAGCATCAAACATCCTCTTAAAAGTAGTATCATTAACAAACAAATCAAGTCTTACACCTTTGCTGTAAATAAATTCTGGTGGATGGCTCTCAAAAGCAACTGTTATAGAATAAGCAGTTTTTTCAACTACTGTCCCCGTAGGATTATCTGGATGCAAAGGTTTTTCCAGGCTGACCATCACTAAATCTCCAGGAGTAATCTGGGTTTCTGCCAGCTTTTCGCCCTGATATTTAGAAGTAAACTTAACTAGAGGACGATGGCCAAAAGTTGTTCCATTATCCTTCCCGTAAAGATCTAATAAAGCTCTTCCTTTCGCTTGTCTTTCTCTGGGCGACAAATATTTAATTTCCAGTTTATGTCTGTCTATTTCTTCCTGTCTTTCTAAATCCACTAAATCATGAAATTTATTAAAATAATTAATAATTTCTTTATCAATTAGATCATCCGGATTTTTTGCAGCCACCTGAACCTTAACTCCACCAATCTGATTATTATCCATTAATTCAATAATTTTACGAGCAGATTCCCAATTCACTTCAACCTCTGCTTTATTATTTCTCTTATCTATATTAATTTTTCCTATATTATCACTTGCTGTCCCAGCTTCATTGATAAAAGCACCTACAATATCACCAGGTCCAATATTTTTATCTATTTCTGAAATAACTAAAGTTACCATAACTACACCTCCAGGTTTATCTCTTTTTATTTTCTGGATCTTTATATACTCTGGTTCCTACAGTATTTTTTTGTCCCTGGTATTTACCCTGATATGGATTGTCAGCTTTATCATCCATTAAAGCAAATACCAGCTGACATATTCTGCGATCTGATTCTAATTTAATTGGAAGTCTATTTGCATTATAAAGTTCCAGAGTGATTTGACCTTCAAAACCGGGATCAACCCAGCCCGCATTCTGAATAAAAAGACCCATTCTGCCAATTGAACTTCTGCCTTCCACAAATGCTGTTAAATTGTCTGGTAATTTAATATATTCTTTTGTAGTTGCAAGCAAAAATGAATGAGGTGGAATAATAATTTCTGAACCCTTTACTTCCTCATAGTTCACCTGATCATTTAAAGTCATCAAAGGTAAAGAATTTTCATCAACCTTCAAAAAATCATCACCGAGCCTCATATCAACTGAAGCCGGCTGGATCTGCATTTCATCAATAGGATCTATAATCAGTTCTTTGTCTATTAACATTTTTTTTATTGTTTTATCTGATAGTATCATTTTTTTCTCCTTAAAAATTATTTGATTGTTTTCAAAGATTATTAAACTAATCTGTTTTTATTTATTTATAATAATTCCTGCCATGCCTGCGGCAGTTCTTCAATAATATCTGATGCGATTAAAGCAAAATTACTCTTTTTAGCAGCTCCATACTCTCCAGCCCTACCGTGAATATATACTGCCAGAGCTGCAGCTTCAAAGCTATTCATTCCCTGGACCCTGAGCGCTGAGATTATTCCCGTTAAAACATCTCCACTGCCAGCTGTTGCCATACCATTACAACCACTTGTGTTGATATAAGCCCTACCATCTGGAGCAGCAGTAATTGTTGCAGCTCCTTTTAAAATTAAATTCACATTATACTCTTCAGCAAAATCACGTGCAACTTCAAGTCGACTATCATTTATCTCTTTAATACTGATTCCTGTTAATCTTGACATCTCTCCCGGGTGAGGAGTTAAAATCAGATCTCCCTCATATTTTTTTAAAAGCTCCAGATCCTGAATTGAATTTAAAGCATCTGCATCCAGAACCAGAGGTAATTTTAAGTTCTTTAAAACACCTTCAATAACAGCAGTCACAGATGAAGCCTGACTGAGCCCCGGGCCAGCAGCCAGCAGGTCCACATTTTCCGAAAATTGCCTGATCTGCTCCCATGAATCTACACTGATAACACCATTTTTAGAAGCCAGTGGAATTCCTACAACTTCTTCCAGCTGAACAGATGTTAAAGCCTCAATTTCTGCTGCAGCTAAAAGATAAACCAGACCCGCACCACTTCTCAAAGCAGCCTTTGTGCTTAAAAGTGGTGCTCCTGTCATTCCTTTTGAACCTGCCAGAACGGCAAGCTTACCAAAACTTCCCTTATGTCCATCACTACTTCTCCCTGGCAGTAACTTAATTGCCTCTTTTTTATCAAAAATCTTTAAGCTATCTCCATTTTTCTCGATGGTATCAGGCTGAATACCAATATCAATCACTTTCAGCTCTCCGGTATAATCTCGGCCTGGATATAAGAGCAGCCCTCTTTTATAAGCAGCCATAGTAACTGTATAATCAGCCTTCAGGGCCTCTCCAGCTATTTTACCATTAATTCCAATAACCCCGGAAGGAATATCCACAGCCAGAGTTAAGGGCTGTTTGCCAACTTTCTGATTGATCAAAGTGATTATCTTTTTGATGCTGCCTCTGAGCTGACCTTTAATACCTGTCCCTAAAAGAGCATCAATTATTAGATCACTATTTTTTATAATCCTTAAAAACTTTAATTCCTCTAAATCACTATAGTGATAATGCTTGACATTATTTAAAACTGCTAAATCAAAATTTTTACTGTTAACCCCTTTTAAATCTTCAGCAGCCGTACTTAATATGATCTCAGTTTGATAACCCCAGTTCTTTAGTATCCGAGCAGCTGCCAGTCCATCACCACCATTATTTCCCTTGCCAACTAAAACAGTAACTTTAAGATCTTCTCGTTTCTTGAAATCAATTTCTTTTTTTAAAATTTCTGCTGCCAGACTTGCCGTACCATAAGCAGCAGCTTCCATTAATAATATTTCTGGATAACCTGCTTCAATAGTCTCCTGATCACACTCTGCCATCATTGCTGGAGTTAAAACTTCCATTTAATTTGCTCCTTCCATAACAATCTGAGCAATACTATATTCTTTTTCATGAGAAATAGAGAGAAAAATAGAACTAACTCCTAATTCTTCAGCTTTACTGCCTGTTTTAGCAGATAATCTAACTTCGGGTTTTCCCAATTCATCATTTAAAACCTCAATGTCCTGCCAGCTGTTATTACGCATTCCTGTCCCTAAAGCCTTTAAGACAGCTTCTTTAGCAGCAAAACGAGCTGCATAAGAAGGAGCATAATTCATTTTCTGCTGACAGTATTCAATCTCAGCTTCTGTGTATATCTTTTTTAAAAAGCGTTCCCCGTACTTTTCTATCAAATTCTGAATCCTACTTATTTTTACAATATCGATTCCCGTACCTAAAATCATAGCTTTCCCCTCTTTATTAAAATTTCTCTAAATCATTCTATATTATAATTATATTAAAGTTATTGGCTAAATGCAAAAAACCGAGCCCCATTAAAGGCCCGGTTTTGTGTCTTATTTTGTCATATTTTAGCGATTATTCTACTGTTACACTTTTAGCTAAGTTTCTAGGCTGATCAATATCTTCTCCACAATTTAAAGCAGTGTAATATGCTAAAAGCTGCAGGGGAATAATTGCCAGTAGTCCGGCAAAATCCTGATTTAAAAGCGGCAGCTCAATTAAGTGATCAACACTTTCAGTTTCAAACTTCTGCTCTTCCTCAGTAATTAATAAGGTCTCAGCCCCTCTGGCCTTAACTTCTTTTAAATTACTGAATAACTTGGAAAAAACATCGGCTCTGCTGCCGAGAGCAACAACCGGTACATCGTCCTCAATTAAAGCCAGGGTTCCGTGCTTAAGCTCACCAGCAGGATAGGCTTCTGCATGTATATAGGAAATCTCCTTTAACTTTAAAGCACCTTCTAAAGCCAGAGTATAATCAGTATTACGGCCAATAAAGAATATATTTTCTTTTTCAGCATATTTATCGGCAATCAGCTTAATTTGATCTTTACTCTGCTGACTCAGCTGCCTGATCATCTCCGGTAATTTAATTAGATCAGAAGTATACTCTGCTGTAAGCTCTTCACTTATTTCCTGCCGCTGCCTCATCCCATCGATTAAGAGAATATAAAAAGCTGCTACCATATTGGTATAGGCCTTAGTTGAAGCAACTGCAATCTCCGGACCAGCTTTTAAGTAAATTACCATATCTGATTCTCGGGCAATACTGCTGTCTCGAGAATTAGTTAAAGCAAGTACACCTGCTCCCTGACCTTTAGCCAGCCTCAGAGCAGCAAGAGTATCAGCAGTCTCACCTGACTGGCTGACCACAATCATCAGGGTTCTCTGATTGATGATTGGATTCCGATAGCGGTACTCACTTGCAACCTCTACCTCAACTGGAATCCGAAGTTTATCCTCCAGCAAATACTTAGCCAGTGCTCCCGAATGATAGGCGGTTCCACAGGCAACAATATGAATCTTATCATAATTTTCCAGCCAATTTTTCTCCAGACCACTCTCAGATAGATCTATTTTACCCGCTTTCAGATTATCTTCCAGCAGTCTTTTTAATGATTCCGGCTGTTCATGAATTTCTTTGAGCATAAAATGTTCATATCCCTGTTTTTCAGCCATTTCTGCATCCCAGTCAATTTTAGTTTTATTCTTATCAGCAATTACTTGACCGCTGAAAGAATAAATTTTAACCTCATCTTTTCTGATATCAGCAATTTCTCCATCTTCTAAGATATAAAAATCAGCTGTATGTTCAAGATAAGCGGGAATGTCGGAAGCTAAAAAGTTCTCATTTTCACCAAGTCCAACAATTAGCGGGCTGTCTTTGCGGACAGCAATGATTCTGTCTTTTTCGGTATATGACATTACTGCTAGAGCAAACGATCCCTCCAGCCTCTTAACTGCCTTAATAACTGCTGCTTTTAAATCGTTATCCTGATAATAACTGCCTATTAAATGAGCAGCAACTTCCGTATCAGTTTCGGATTTGAATTGATGGCCTTTTTCTACTAATTCTTCTTTTAACTCTCTAAAGTTCTCAATAATTCCATTATGCACAATCACAATCTTCGAAAAAGAATCTGTATGAGGATGGGAATTTAAATCAGAGGGTTTACCATGAGTAGCCCACCTGGTATGTCCAATCCCGGTTTCCCCATTAAAAATTTCATTTTCAGCACTTGTCTTTAATTTATCTAATTTACCTTCTTTTTTAAGTATTTTAACAGCTTCCTCTTCCTGAACAGCAATCCCAGCTGAATCATAACCTCTGTATTCCAGCTTCTTTAGTCCAGCCAGCAAGATAGGAGCTGCCTTTCTATCTCCAATGTAACCAACAATTCCACACATATATTATCTTAACCTCCGTTTTAGTATTAATATTCAATTGTCAGCTGTTATTTATTCCCTTTGTTTCAGCAATTACCCGCTGATTTTGAGAAATAAAATTGAGGCAGAACAGCTGCTGCCTGAAGGCATCCGCCGAAGATTCGATAACCTTCTTCCTCGTCCACCTGATTAAAATCCCGTTGCAATCAGGTTCTGGCGCTTTTTCCACTTGTTTTCACTCACCCCCTTTATCTACTTGTAAATACTAGACTATTTAGCATTTCAACTAAATATCAGCAAATACAACTTTTATTTTATTATAATTTACTATAAATAGCAAATCCTTAGTTCAATTCTTTACTAATTAGTTGAGATAATCTGCTTTCCCATTTATTTAAGAGTTCCTCTTCTTTACCCTCAAGCATTACTCGAATCAAAGGCTCAGTTCCAGAAGCACGCACAAAAACCCTGCCTGAATTACCTATTTCCTTGGCTGCAGCTTCAATTTCAGCAGTAATCTTGGCGTTCTGCTTCCAGCCTTCTTTTTGACTAACTGTCACATTAGCCAGCAGCTGCGGCCAGTAACTCATAACGTTTTTTAATTCAGATAGTGACTTTCCACGCTTTTTAATTATGGAAGCGATTTTAACCGCAGTTAAAATTCCATCACCTGTTGTATTATATTCACTAAAAATAATATGACCTGATTTTTCTCCGCCTAATTTATAATTATTTTTAAGCATTTCTGCCAGGACATAGCGGTCTCCGTTTTTAGTTATTACCAGATCAGCTCCGACTTCCGCCAAACTTTCTTTTAGTCCCAGATTACTATACTTAGTTGTGACAACCGTCTTTTGATTTAACTTATCCTCAGCAATCATCTCTCTAGCGGCAACTGCCATAATATTGTCACCTTCGACAAGCTCACCCTTTTCATCAATTAGAATTACCCGGTCAGCATCTCCATCATGAGCAATTCCTAAATCAGCGCCGGTTTCAATTACTTTTTCTGCTGCCAGTTCTGGTGCAGTTGAACCACAGTTAACATTAATCTCTTCCCCATTAGGATGATTATTAATTACAACCACTTCTGCTCCCAGCGACTTAAATACGTCTGGTGAAGCATGATAAGCAGCTCCATTGGCACAGTCAATTACTACTTTCAATCCATCCAGCTTCTGTTCAGCACTGTTAATGACAAAATCAATATATTCTTCAATCCAGTCATATTTTTCTTCAACCAGACCAATTTCCTTGTCAATTGGATATGGTAGTTCTTCTGAATGATCATTAAAAATTAATTCTTCAATTTCTAATTCCGCCTGGTCACTGAGCTTGACTCCATTTAGATCAAAAAATTTAATCCCATTATCAGCAGTTGGGTTATGGGAAGCAGAAATCATAATTCCACCAGCCACCTCTTTGGTTCTGCTTAAAAAACAGACTCCAGGAGTTGGAATAATTCCCAGTCTATAGACATCAATTCCGACAGAAGTCAAACCAGCCATCAGAGCGGCCTCCAGCATGTCTCCTGAGAGACGAGTATCTTTTCCAATAATTACTACCGGCCTCTCCTGCTCAGAATCTTTGGTCAGAAAATAACCACCAATTCTACCTAATTTGAATGCCAGCTCACCTTTTAACTCGTGATTAGCAACACCGCGAACACCATCAGTTCCAAATAACTTTTTCTCCAAATTTCCCACCTCAAATTATTAATATTAATCAGTCATTATCTATCTAAAATATTTTTGCTTTATAATTCAATTTAAAAATAGCCTGTTTATTCATCTTTTCTGCTGATATTAACCAGTAAGTAGCCCGGGTCGACCCCCATCAATCTGGCTGAATTTGGTAATTCAACCTCGATTATTTTCATATTATCTCCTTGATCCACATTGCGGAGATCAACATATGCTGTAATATCATCTCTACTAACCTGAGAAAAATATGATACATAATCAATCCTGACCACTGCTCGATCAACAGACATTGATTCTAGCTGATAAGCTTCTGCTAAATTTCTAACTTCAATATCCATTAAAAATGATGCAGCCTGTTCTTCTCCATAATTAAAGACATTTGCAGTCTGATTACTGGCATAACCCCAGAGTAAAACTGCTATAAAAAAAGCTAAGAGTAATTTCTTTTGATTTTCAGTTAGAGAAAACATTTAGAGATGCCTCCTCATAAAGGATTTTTCCTTAGATTTTTCAAAACTATGAGCCAGCGTTTCTCTTAATTCTGCTTTATCAAGGTGTCGGCTCAACTGTCCGTCCTCAGCAACTGAGATTACACCTGTTTCCTCTGAGACAACTAAAGCCAGGGCATCAGATTCTTCAGTGATTCCAATTGCTGCTCTATGCCTTGTTCCCAGTCTGGGATTTATATCAGAACGTGTTGAAAGATTTAAAAAACAGCTGGCTGCCTGAATCGTACCATTTTCAATAATCAAAGCACCATCATGCAGAGGGGATTCATGCTGAAAAATACTGAATAAAAGCTGTTTGCTAATCGAAGCATCAAGCTCTATTCCAGTTTCAATATAGTTTTTTAAACCGACTCTGCGCGAAATAACAATTAAAGCACCAATCTTTTTTTCTGACATATCTGCCATGGCCAGAACAATCTCATTAATTTCTTTTGGCCCCCAGTTCTGCCAGAACTGTTCTTTAAGAAATCCTCCTCTACCAATCTGTTCTAAAGCCCGCCTCAATTCAGGCTGAAAAACTATTGGCAGCGCTACCATAATAATGGTTAAAAAGCTGTCTAAAAACCAGTTAACAGTATTCAATTCTAATAGTTGGGCAAATAAGGCAACCAAAAAAATTAGGCCCAGCCCTTTTATTAGCTGTACTGCTCTGGTCCCTGATATAATATTAAGTAAATAATAAATAATAAAGGCAATTATAAAAATATCTAATAAACTTGTTATGACTTTCCAGGACAATTTTATCACCTCTTACTATAAATATTCGCAAAAAACCGTCTAAACCCTGCTTATTTTTTTAATAGCTTCAAAAAATTAATTTTTTAAAGGAATCACTCAATTTTAATAGAAATAAGAGAGAGGAGGTGATAGTTTGAAAAATAATATTTTTTCCGATAAGCGTCTTAATTATAAGGATTTTTTAATAATTATTGTCGCCTGGTATTTTATCACTTTAAGCAGTTATTATATTATAGAGAAGGATTTTACTTCTCTGATTTACATCAACGAAATTTTAGCTTTTGCAATTAATGTTCTCTCTCATATTGTTCTTTTATTTATAATTTATAGTTATTTTAATCTGCTTTATGATTTTAGTTTTGCTGATCTTGGCTTTAAATTTAAAAAAGAAAAAATAAATTTAAAAGCTCTATTTATAATCATTAGCCTTTTAACAGTGGGGGTAATTTTAATTAATCTTAATTATAGACCTCAAGTCAAAAGCAGCTTTTTCCCACTACAGTTAGGAGAAAATATTTTTAGAATAATTTATAGTGACCTGCCTCTGCTGATTATGATTTTTATAATTTTAATTTTTACAGCCAGTGTGAAACAGTTTCTTTTCAATAAAGTAGTTTTTTCATTGTTTGCTTTATATTTACCTACTTTTCTTGCCGTTATTTTAAGTGCCTTATTTGCTTCAATCTTATTTTTAGAATTTAATCCAGCCTTTATTCTAATTATTTTTATTTCCGTGGTTATTAGTAATTATCTATATATTATAAGTGACTACAATTTATTTACTCCAATT
>Ga0306868_1000532_pt1 | contig 24124 bp, 27 predicted proteins | sample AntRauTorckE6832_FD_190411 | JGI IMG/M metagenome (GOLD analysis project Ga0306868, IMG submission 190411) | Saline lake microbial communities from Rauer Islands, Antarctica - Metagenome Torckler E6 #832 (v2) (version 2) | ecosystem: Environmental > Aquatic > Non-marine Saline and Alkaline >... | reverse complement strand
TGTGGTGACTTAAATATAAAAATAGAACCTAATTTATCTTAAGTCTTTTCATAAATTACTGTTTTATTTCTATTTAATTGTAAGTTGTGTAAAGTGTATTACCCACACTAAACAAGGAAGAGCCAAAATCACTCTGTAAATAATGTGAACAAAGCTTTTGATGAGAACTCACAAATTGTTAACGAAATTACACATGCAATCGAATCAATTGATCAATTTGTGAAGGAGATTGAAGCAAACAAAGATGAAATTGTTCATGTCATTCAAAGTATTACGTCAGTATCTGAAGAAACTGCAGCGGCAGCAGAAGAAGTTACAGCATCTACTTCAGTACAGGAAAATTCCGTGAATAATGTTACATCCGAATCGAAACGGTTAAATGATTTAGCTGTTAGATTAAATAAAGAAATCAACAAATTTAAGATGTGAATTTAAAGAAAAATAATCTTCAAAAATTCTTGAGGGTTATTTTTTATTTTAAATTTTCTTTACTGTTATGAAATGATAATATAGTATAATTAATAATTATTGATAAAATTGAGTTAGGAAATTAAAATTAAATAAGAATTTTTTTTAATTTAGGGGGGAGCATGCGAAAACGGTATAGTTATTTTTTAATTGGTTTTTTATTTGGATTTCTTTTTCCTGTGGGAGCATTTATATTTGAGTACTATATACATGATATCAGTAATTTATTAATATTACATAGTAATAATCCATTGTTATATATGATTGATACAGCTCCAATTTTTCTAGGAATTTTTGCTATGATAGGTGGTCTTTACCAAGAAAAAGCATTAAGTAATCAAGAAAAATTAAAAAATTCAAATATAGAATTAAATAACTTAGCTAAATTATTGATTAAAGATGCTGATGCAATTGTAGAATCAGGTGAAATTATTTACGATGATACGAATCTATTAGTGAATCAATCCAATAATATATAAAACAGCTAAGACTGTTGCAGATATTTCAAATCAACAAAATGAGGAAACTGTAGAATTGCGAGAAATATTTGATATATACAATGGTTTAGTTATTAAACAAGAAAAGCAGATCACTTCTTTAAATGAATTTATTAAAAAAATTAAATCATTAAATAATTTGACTAGTAATATTATGGAAGAATTAGGTAAGAAAACTAATGAAATTTTATACCAATCGAAAGGCATTGAAGAAATTGTAACAAAAACAAATTCAAAAGCAAATAAAGTAAAAAAGGCCAGTGAACAGATTAAAAATATAGCTGAAGAAACAAATCTTCTGGCGTTAAACGCTTCTATTGAAGCAGCTAGAGTTGGTGAACATGGTAAAGGATTTGCAGTTGTAGCTGAAGAAATTCGAAATTTATCAATTGAAACAAGCAATTTTTCAAATAATATTGCTGAGATAATAGATGATTTAATGCTTGAATCAAACAATGCTATCCAAAAAAGCGAATTAGTAAATCAAACAATTGATAGTCAAAAAAAACATGTGAAGGAAATAGATAAATTATTTGAGAAAATTTCAAAAACTATTCAATTGATTAACAATTCCTACATAAATATTTATGCAAGTAGTAAAAACATGTATTCTAAAAAAAATGAAGTTGATACTTCTATCGATTTATTAAAAAATACTTCTAGAAAAACGTCTAATCAAGTGAGTAATATTTTACCAATAATAAAGTATGAAAAAGAAATCATAGAAAAAATAAAAAAAATTACTGATGAATTGTCTTTATTAGGAGATGAATTGATATTGAGAACAGAGAAATTTGAAAAGTAAATATATTAAAGAGGGGATAATAGTGAAAATTAAAGAATTTTATTATAATATTAATCAGAGTAATGATCAAAACTTACAGTTTAAAAGATGGAAAAATTTCAGAGAAGAAAAATATAATCGAATGAAAAACCATATAATAAATAAAGATATAATTATTTTAGGTGCTGGTAACTGTAATGATTTAGATCTAAAGTCAATAAAAAGTAATGTAAAAGGATTAACTTTGGCAGATATTGACTCTACTAGTATTAGAGAGGGCATTAAAAGGCATAATTTACTTGAAAGTGAAATCAAGATAATTGAAAATGATTTTACAGGACTAGGTAATAATTTTTATATCACATTTAAAAAAATGGTAGATAATAGAGAAAACCCAGATACTATATTTAATAAATTAAGTGAAATTATTTCAGATATTGATCCAAAAAAGATTATAAATAAAAAATATGATGTAGTTGTATCGACACCAATTTATTCCCAATTAGTATATCCTACCCTAATTTCTATAATTGATCAGTCAAATTATCGTGAAGATAAGAAACTTAGAAGAAAAATATTGGATTTAATGCCAAGTATCATTGGAAATTTTAATGATTTTATGCTATCGATCTCCAAAGATGGAGCAAAAATAATCGTTTGGGCAGATTTAATGGAATTTAGAACGAATGATAAGATTGATAAAAATAACTTAGCTAACATTTATACAAATTATATAAGAGAATACGGTATAGGAATACCAGGCTTTGGATTAATTGACATTGTTGAAAAAATTGAAATAATAGAAAATTTTTGGGATATCTGGCCTTTTAGTAGTGAAAAAAAATATTTAGTAAAGGGGATTATTGGTATTAAAAATTAATATTAACCATATCAGCTTAGAATTAAGCTGATTTTTTATTGCCATAAATATCATTTCTATAATAAATAATTCTAATTTATTTTAAAATTTGTAGTTATAAGAAAATAATTATTTTGAATTAAGAGATTGATAATTAATTAACTTTTTTTATATATTTCTTGAAAAATCTAAGAATATTATGCTATACTTTAATCAGCGTATTAGAATATTCGAATATTCTAATATTGTAATATATTGTGTTTAGGGCTAAAAATTCGCTATCTTGGAGGTGGTTTATGTTACAAAATGAAAAATTTGATTATTTAAATTTAAAAGCTGATATTCTTAAAGCTGTTGCTAACCCAATAAGGTTGTGCATATTGAGCAGTTTGATTAATTTAGAAGAGTGTAATGTTTCTGAATTGCAAATGAAAACAGAAAAAGCTCAATCGACTATATCACAGCACTTAAGAGTATTGAAACAAGGTGGTATAGTCGAAGGAATAAGAAATGGAAATGAAGTAAATTACGTTATAATTAATTCTGAGATTGAGAATTTTTTAAAAGATTTTTTGTCGGATATTATAAATGAGTAAGGGGGTTTTATGAAAAAAATATTATCAAATTTCATTGTACTATTTATTCCATGGATTTTGTTAGCAGGAGCAAATATTAATGATTTGTTATTGGGATTTCTAATTACAATGGTATTGGCTTGGGTTATTAATGAATACTTAGACTTTTCTTTTGGCAGCAAGTTTCCAATACAAGTATTCAAATTTGTATTTATATATATACCATATTTTATGATCCAATTAATAAAAGCTAATATAGAAGTTATGTTAATTGTTCTTAATCCATCACTACCTATTTCACCAGGATTTGTAAAATTAAGTACAAATTTAACGAATGATTATTCAAAATTAATACTTGCTAATTCAATAACTTTGACACCCGGAACGTTAACTATAGATTTGGATGGTGAAAACGTTTACATCCATTGGATAAATGTAATGGGTGAAACAGATACTGAAAGAAAAGAAAAAATCTTTAGTGGATTTGAAAACAGATTAAGGGGGATCTTTAATTGATTAATACTATTGTATTTATATTATTAATTTCTGGTATTATATTATCTGCTTTACGTGTAATGAAAGGTCCTACAATCTTTGATAGAGTGTTAGGTTTAGATGTCATAAACTTGATAATTATAGGATTAATAACACTATTAGCAATGATATATAAAAACGAATTATACATTGATATTGTTATTGTATATTCAATATTAGCATTTATTGAGACGATTGTATTTGCTAGAATATTGGAGGTGCAAAAGTGAATTATATTGGGAACATATTAATAATAATTGGTAGTTTCTTCTATTTTGTAGGAGCTTTAGGCTTATACCGTATGCCAGATTTTTTTAATAGAGCTCAAGCAGGTACTAAGGCAACTACATTAGGAACTTTTTCATTATTATTAGGTGTAGGTCTAATTAACTTAGTATGGCTACCTAAATTATTAATTGTAATTGTTTTTGTTGCTATTACTAATCCAGTTGGATCTTCGGTTTTAGCCCGTTCAGCCTATAGAAATAATGTAGAAAAATGTGAAAAAACGCAGTTTGATCAAATGGAAGGTTTATATGAAAAGGAGGATCTCAATGGAAAATAATATTATAGAAATTTTTATTGGTATCCTTATGTTGTTTGCAGGTATTAAAGCAGTAACGTCAAAGAAAATGTTGGACTCAATATTGTATTTATCTTTACTGAGTATGGTTGCAGTTGTAGGATTTGTAATTATGAAAGCACCAGACGTTGCTATAACTGAAGCCGTTATTGGCTCTGGCTTAGTTACTGCAGTATTTTTATTGACATATTCTGTTGTGAAGAAATCAGGTGATATCGCATGAAAAAGGTTTTAGCATTTATTCTAGTCGCTATTTTAGGATATTTTATGATAACAGGTTTAATGACTGCACAAGAATTTTCAACATATGGGAATGTAAATTTAGATGAAAAAATAAGTAGAAATTTTATTGATAAAGATGTCAATGGAAAATCTGATGAGATTATCTATGGGCAAACAAGTAATCCCGAAACTGGTTCTGCAAATTATGTAACTTCTATAATAGCAAATTATCGTATTTTCGATACTTTAGGAGAAGTAACAGTATTATTTGTATCTGCTTTAGGCGTTTCATTATTATTTGGTAAAAATACGAAGAAGTATAATTTTTATGAATCAAATTTCATATTAAAAACTGCTTCAAAAATGATATTTGGATTAATTCTAGTTGTTGGAATATATATATTTGTTCACGGACATTTAACACCTGGTGGCGGTTTCCCTGGTGGCGCTATGATTGCTTCGAGTATTTTATTGATGTACTTGGCAGACAATGAGTTTAAGGCAAATATAAATAAATTTAAGCAAGCAGAAAGTTTGTCAGGAAGTTTAATTTTAGTCATTGGTTTATTAGGAATAGTAACAAGTGGATATTTCTTCTATAATTTCTTACCGACTGGTACTGTTGGCGAAACTTTCAGTGCTGGAATAATTCCAATAATATATACTCTAATTGGATTAAAAGTTGGTTCTGAACTTTCAGGCGTTATATATAATTTTATGTTAGAAGGGGGCGAACAATGATTCAATATTTTTCAATAATTTTAATGCTAATAGGAATTTTTGGATTACTAATTGATAGAAATATTTTAAAGTTAATTGTTTCATTAAATGTCTTTGAAATTGGATTGAACCTATTTATAGTTTCTATTGGGTTTGTTAATAATGGTATCGCACCAATTCTAACAGCTAATAATTCATCATCAAATTTAAATTTTGTAGATCCTTTACCTCAAGCACTTGTTTTAACATCAATTGTTATAGGTTTAGGGATTACATCTTTAGGTTTAGCTTTTGCGAGAAAAATTTACAAGGAATATAATACATTTGATTTAAATGAGATGGGAGGAAATAACTGATGAATTTACAAATTTTATTAATTGCAATACCATTGTTATTAGCCTTCTTATCTTTACTGTTAAAGAAACAATCAAATAATCTTTTATTAGTAGCAGGGGTAATGAATGTAGCCTTTTTAACAATAATACAAAAGGGAACGACAGTCATTGGAGGATTTCAACCACCATTTGGAATAACTTTAGTTGTTGACAATTATTCTTTTATGGCTCTAGTAGTTCTCAATATATTATTTTTAACAACCATTTTAATGTCAAGAAATTCTATTGAGGAATATGGTTCAGTTTTATTAGTGGCTATGGCAGGTTTAAACGGTATGATTCTTACAGGAGATATATTTAATCTCTTTGTGTTTTTAGAAATAACATCTATAACTGCATATATTTTAGCTTCAAAAAACAATAATTATAAGAATGCTTTTCACTATTTAGTAATCGGTACTTTAGGATCAGGGTTATTTTTATTTGGTATCGCTTTACTTTATGGAATGTTTGGCACTTTAAATATGCATGATTTATCAATAAGAATTGCAGACGTTGATTCAGCAGTAATTGTTTTACCAACATTTATGATTTTTATTGGATTAGCTGTAGAGTCAAAGCTTATGCCATTTAGTAGTTGGGTAAAGGGCGTATTAGGAAATGCAGATGATATTGTTGCGCCTTTAATTGCTGGTTCTTATGCGGCTACTTCGTTATTTGTATTTGGTAGATTATTTTCCCAAGTACTTGTAATCGATTCTAGTTTAAAGATTCTATTATTAACAATAACAGTAGTGACGTTAGTTTTAGGTGAATTTGCAGCATTTTCAAAATCTAAAATAAAAGAAATATTATTGTTCTCAAGTATCGGACAAGCTGGTTTAGTTGCTACATTATTTGTCTCAGGTTTAGTATTACCTGCGGTTTTACAACTAATTAATAATGTTTTTTCTAAAGTAGTATTATTTACAATTACAGGCAAAATAGCAAAAGATACAGATACTGACGAAATTGCAGAATTAAGAGGAATTTTTGCAGATCATAAGATAATAGGTGTAAGTTTTACAATCGCTTCGTTATCATTATTAGGTTTACCTCTATTCTTTGGGTTTTATTCTAAAATTAATGTAATGTTTGGATTATTCAGCTTGAATATTTATTTAATACCCGCTTTGATTTTATTTAGTACGATTATAGAAGGCGCTTATTTTATAAGAATGTTACTTAATTTATGGAATACTGGAGAAGAAGGAGAGAAATCTAAGTTAGAATACAAAACAGATAAAATCGTTAGTTTTAGTAAATATAAGAAAATAGGCGTATTAGTAATTTCTATAGTTATTGTATTAATGGGGATTTTTCCATCGTTATTATTAGATAATCTCTATGGTGATAAAACATTACTAAATGAAAATAATCCTGAATATATATTTGAAATCAAAGGAGGGATGTAAATGGATTTAAGTTTAATGGCAATATTATTACTAATCGGATCATTTATAACTTACTTTGTTTCAAGGAGCAACAAAAAAGTGGGGAGTTATTTAACAATATTAATAACATTATTTGCCTTAATGTATGTTTATATATTAAAAAATAACATTGGATTAACATATGAATTATTTGGAGTAATAACCTTTAAAGTAACTTACCTCGGTTGGTACTTCTCGATAATAATGGCGACAGTATATTTTTCAGCCGCATTTTTCAATCCGTTTTGGATGGAAAAGTTTTTATACCCAAGTCAATATAATTTAATGTATTTATTATCATTTTTAGGCACAATTGGTTTATTTTTCTCAAATGATTTATTAACAATATTCATTTTCTGGGAAATAACCGTATGGACATCAACATTTATCATTCCACTAGGAAAGTCAAGAAAAGCTGGTGTTATGTACTTTGTAATAAGTTCTATTGGTTCAATGGGCTTATTATTTACATTAATGTTAATGTACAATAAAGTTGGAACTTTGGAAATTTCAAAAGTATTCAACATGTTAGCGAATGAACCAAAGTTAGCAAGTATTGTTTTTGTTATGTTTATATTATCTGGCTTGACAAAAATGGGGATTTTTCCTTTCCATATATGGTTACCGCAAGCACATGGTAATGCACCAAATACTTTTTCTCCTGTGTTATCAGGTGGATTAGTTAAAATGGGTGGTTTTATTACATTTTTATCCGTTGGTGTTTTTCCAGCTTATGAAGCATTTAAGGATGGATTACACATTGCCGGTATACCAATTTTAATTTATATTATGATGTTATTAGGAGCTGTATCGATAATCGTTGGTACATTGATGGCTATAAAATCAGAAGATGCGAAAAAATTACTCGCTTATTCATCAGTAGCCAATGGTGGTTATATATTAATAGGTATCTTACTAGCAGATCAATTAGGATTAGCTGGTGGTATGATGCATATGTTAAACCATGCTTTTGCTTCAGCAGCAAGTTTCTTAGCAATTGCAGTTGTAGCTTATAAAACAAATACTACAAAAATATCAGAACTCGGTGGTATGATTCATAAGATGCCTGTAACATATACAGTATTCTTAATTTCAATTATTTCACTGGCAGGTATTCCACCAATGGGTGGGTTTGTATCAAAGTGGTTGATTATTCAAGCGTTAGCTGATAAAGGGTTATTATTAATTGCCTTTGCTGCATTCTTTGGATCAATTGGCTCTTTCTTATATGTATTCAGACCTTTAAGTGCTGTTTTCTTAGGTCAAGTTGCTGAAAGAAATGAGAACTTAACACCGCCAAGTAATATGATGAGAGTACCAATGATTTTTTTAGCAGGCTTAGTTTTATACTTTGGTGTTTTACCTAGAGGTGTTTTAGAAATAATAGGTAAAATCCAAGCGAGTGTAGGTATTACACCTGTCGAATTAAATGGACAAGCTATTATGGCAGTTAATGGTAATTTAGATGCGCTTAAGGTCTTCGTTATATTTGGTTTCGGTTTCGTGTTAGCACTATTATTATTCCTAGCATTTAAGAAGCCTAGAAAAGTAGATTTAATGGATACTTATACTTCAGCAGAGTTTATATATACAAAAGAGCTTTACCATTATGCGCATGATTTTTATGCTCCATTTGAAAGGTTATACGGGAATCATCCTTCTGTTGAAAAATGGGCAGATCAGATATCTTATAAGGTAAAGGAAGTTGGAGACTTAGTTAACAAAGTATTCTTTAACTTCAATCCAAGTTTGTCAATCTTATGGATAACTGTATTAATAGTGATTATTTATTTAGGTGGAGTGATTATATGAATTTAATTAACTTTTTACAAGCGATAGGTATTGTGTTGTTTGCATTTATATTTCAAACATCTCTAACAGGGATCAATAGAAAAATAACTGCAAGAATACAAAGAAGAAGGGGTCCAGTATGGTACCAACAGTTTTTAGACATATTTAAAGCTCTAACGAAAACTTCAATTACCCATGGTTGGATTTATGATTTTGGTGTTATTATGGCCTTAGGTGGCATCGCCGCTACATTGATGATGGTACCGATTGCTGGTTTTGAATCATTTCCAGGTATGGACAATATATTTATAATAACTTATTTATTAGCAGTTGGAATGTTAGGAATGGCAATGAGTGCATCGGGTTCAGGAAACCCATGGGCTGCTATAGGTGTTTCAAGGGCGCTAACGTCAATGCTAGCTTATGATATACCGTTTATGTTAGTAATGATTGGATTAATCTTTAAGTTTGACACAGCTTCATTATCAAATTTTGCCGCATTACAACAAACAGGGAGTATTGTCACTTGGAATATTATTAAATATCCAATTGGTGGTTTTGTTGCATTAATTTCATTACAGGGTATGTTAGGCAAAAAGCCATTTGATAACTTTATTGCACCTGCTGAAATTGCATCCGGTCCAATGGTTGAATATGGTGGTAAACATCTAGGAATGCTATTTATATTACACGAATTATCTACATTTATAGAAGTTGGTTTAATCGTAAATATTTTCTTTGGTGGTGGACCAACAGTTATAGCGTTTTTAGTAAAATACGTAATAGTTTATACACTAACAAATATGGTATCTCAAGTACTTGCAAGATTTAAAGTAGATCAAATGGTTATGTTCTATTATAAAGTGCCATTAGCATTAGCATTTATTCAAGGATTTATTATAGTCATAACTAACAGCGGAGGTGTTTTATGGTTCTAAACGATAAAGATATGAGATCCGCTTGGGAAAAAGTGGAAAACTATTTTCAAGGGAGTTCTATTTGGATGAAGTGGTATTGTACCGGTTGTGGTGCAATTGAATTACCACCAACCTTAACATCTAGGTTTGATATGGAAAGACTAGGTATGGGTCCAATGGCGACACCAAGACAAGCGGATATATTATTAATCACAGGTTATTTAAGTTTTAAAACATTAAGAAGAGTTATTTATTCTTATGAACAAATGCAAGAACCTAAATATATAGTAGCTTTTGGTTCTTGTACTGTTAATGGTGGTATATATTATGATTCATATTCAGTAATGAATAGACTTGATTTTTATTTACCAGTTGATTTATATATAGCAGGATGTATGCCTAGACCAGAAGCTATTTTGAATGGTTTTAAAGAATTAAAAAGTATGATCAAAGCGGGTAAAGCAGAAGGCTATAAAAAATACAAAGAAAATTATGAGTGGTATAGAAAGAATCAGATACATTCACTTAAGGAGGTGTACGTTAAAGATGAATTCCATGAATAAGATCATAGACTATTTAAAAGAAACTTATGAGATTAAATCTGTTAAGTCACCAATGGATATGCAGTTTCATTTTGAAACTGAAAAGAAATTAGTTCATTCAATCCTAGGAGACTTAAAATCAAAAGGATTCAAACAATTATCATTAATTACGGCAGTTGATTGGATTGAAGAAAATGAATTTCAATTAACATATATTTTATTTAATTGGGATAATGGAATTCATGCAATCCTTAATACAAGATTAGATAGAGATAATCCAAAATTTACTACAATTTTACCAATATTCCCAGGTGCAGAGTATTATGAAAGAGATGTACATGAGTTTTTTGGAATTGAATTCAAAGGGAATGAAAAATCATTCAAACCTTTATTCTTAGAAATGTGGGACGAATTACCACCGTTAAGAAAAGATTTTGATCCACAAGCATTTTCTGACAAAACTTTTCCAAAAATGGAGTATACAACACAGTTTTTAACAGATGTAGGTGGTGTTAATAATGAGGGAAGTTAAATTATTTTTAGGACCTCAGCATCCAGGTATGCACGGAAATTATTCTGTTCATATGTATGTTGATGGAGATATTATTAAAAAAGCTAGACCTATGCCAGGTATGTTGCATAGAGGCTTTGAAAAATTAATGGAAAGAAGAACTTGGATGGGTAATTTGGCTTTAATACCAAGAATATGTGTACCAGAGCCTGATACGAATGAAATGGTTTATGCAATGGGGATTGAAGCATTGGCGGATATTGAAGTACCAGAAAGAGCCCATTGGATAAGAATGATTATTTTAGAATTGGCTAGAATAACATCACATATTATGTCTTTTGGTGGTATCGGTGGTCCAACAGGACTTTACACAGCAACTTATTTAGGGATTGCTTTAAGAGATGAAATTCTTGATGTGTTTGAAAGAATAACTGGTGCAAGAGTGTACCATATGTATATTGTTCCAGGTGGTGTAAGAAAAGATTTGCCAGAAAATGCTGAAGAAGATATTGAAAGACTTATGAAAATTATTGAAGAAAGATTAGAAGAATTAAAGGAATTAATTTTAGAAAATCCAATGATACATGCTAGAATTAAAGATAATATCATGCTTCCAGCTGAAGTTGTATGGGAGTTAGGTGTTACTGGTATTGGTATGAGAACTGCAGTTAATAAAGTTAATGACTTAAGAAAAGTTAAACCATATGCAAGATACGATCAGGTTGAATTTGATGTTCCTGTTGCAAGTTACTCCGATGGATTTACAAGAGTAAAAACTAAATATTTAGAAATACATCAAAGCATTAGAATAATAAGACAAGTATTTAAAAAAATGCCTAAAGAAGGTTCGGTAAGAGCTCAAATAAGTACTGGAAATGCTCTAAAATGGAAAGTACCAGCAGGGCAAGTATATACAGCAGTTGAATCAACGCGTGGAGAGTATGGCTATTTCATCGTTTCAGATGGTAAAAAAATGCCATATCGAATTGCTGTAAGAGGAGCATCTTTTCCTCAAGGTTTGTTAGGTATTGAAAAGTATTTAGTTGGGCATAGAATTGATGATGCTTCTTTATGGATGGATACAATGGGTGTTTGTTCACCAGAAATAGATAGGTAGGTGATAAAATGGATGATAAAAAGAGTATTTTTTCGCCAATTAGAACTTGGAAGAATTTATTTAAAGAGCCATTTACTGTTTCTAATTACGATGTATTTGAAAGTCCTAGAGAAGCAGCTGATAATTATAGAGGGTTTCATGTAAATGATTGGGAAAAATGTGTTGGATGCGGTACTTGTGGAGAAATTTGTCCAACGAATGCTATAGAAATGTTTGAAATTGAATCTTTAGAGCAGGATGTTGGTCATGAGCCAGAAAGACCATCTTTTGATTATGGTAGATGTAGTTTCTGTGGCCTCTGTGTAGATATTTGTACTTCTGATTCTTTGAATATGTCTAAAGAATATGTACACATTTCGACAGATTATAACTCAATGAAGTTTATACCGAAAGAAAATGGCATTCATGGCATTGAATTTAAAGATGGTTATAAGCGAGATGACGTAAGTGATTTATTAGATTTAGGCAGATATGAAATGAAGCACGAAGGTGTTGAAAGAAAAACTTCATTTATTGAAATAGTAAAAGGTTTTTCAAGGGAAATGGCATTAGCTGAAAGTTCAAGATGTGTTGAATGTGGCGTATGTACTGCAACCTGTCCTGCTCAAATGAATATCCCTGAATATATAAATTCAGTGTATGAAGGAAACTTAAAGGAAGGTATTGAGTGGATCTATAAAACAAATCCTTTAGCAAATGTATGTGGTAGAATATGTACTCATAAATGCGAAGATGCCTGTGTCATTGGTAATAGAGGTGAATCTGTAGCTATTAGGTGGTTAAAAAGATACATCGTTGACAATACACCTGAAGATGAATATGAAGAAGCGGCATTATCTTATGTAACTGAAAAAGTAAACGGTAAGGTTGCAATAGTCGGCTCAGGGCCTTCAGGTTTATCCTGTGCATATTATTTATCAACACTAGGTTATGAAGTTGATATATTTGAAAAGAATGATTTGCCAGGTGGCGTTATTAGATATGGTGGACCCGAGTATAGATTACCTGAAGAAAGTGTTGTAAAAGACATTGAAATGATTGAAAAATCCGGGGCTAATTTTCACTGTAATACTATGTTAGGTGAAGATATACAACTAGATGAATTAAAGGAAAAATATGATAGTGTTTTCTTAGGAGTTGGATTCTCATATTCTAGATCACTTCCTATACCTGGACATGATCATGAAGATGTTATTGGTGCAATAAAATTCTTAGGTGAAGCCAGTGATTATACAAGAGGTATGAGAGAAATGCCTGATATTGCTGAAAAAATTGCTGTTATCGGTGGCGGAAACGTTGCATTTGATGTAGCAAGAACTTTAGTTAGATTACAGTTTGAGAAGTATGGTGAGACTTCAGTTTCCATGGCTGCTTTAGAATCTAGAGATGAATTACCAGCAGATTTGGAAGAAATTGAGGAAGGCGAAGAAGAAGGCTTATTATTTAACTTTGGTTATGGTCCTCAGTCTATTAAGATTGAAGATGGCAAAATTAAAGGACTAAGCACTAAAAAAGTCATCTCTATTTTTGATGATGACGGTAATTTTAATCCAAGCTATGAAGAAGAAGAAAATTTCATCGAAGCGACTCAAGTTTATATTGCTATTGGTCAAATGGCTAAATATGATTTTTTATCTGAGGAAATGAAGGATAATATTGAAATAGTAAGAGGACAAGTTCAAGTGAAGGAAAATGGACAATTTGAAAAGTACCCTTGGCTATTTGCTGGCGGCGATATTATGAGAGGTCCAGATATAATTAATGGTGTTGAAACTGGTCATAATGCTGCTAAAGCAATTGATGAATATATAAGAAGTAATTAAGAAACTTGTTTTTAAAATAATAAATTTTTAGTTCGAATAAAATTGAATAATAGAATATTGAAATTAGCTTCCATAGTTAAGAAAATTTGACTTAGGAAGCTTTTTTATTAATTATTTTCAAATAAAAAAAATATAAATATTTATGTTAAAATGAGTTGGGATTTTATTTGTATCAATATTATGAATAACTTCTTTGAATACTTCAGTAATAACACTTACATAAAGGATTAAGTAATACCATTTTAAATTATGATTAATAGTGATAGTATTAGAGCTATTTGTTGTCCTCTAAATAATAAAATTGCTTTCTGCTATAATGTTGCACTAATAGGTTGTACTAAGTTGCTAGCATTCGATTAATGAATTAGCGAATTTATTTTTTTCTTTAGAATTTACTTTTTAATAGGACTTAAATAAGATAGAATATATATAACTGTAAAGGATGGAGATTTTAATGAAAGAGTTATTTAAACATGTAATTGATTTTCTTAAGAAAAATAAAAAGAATTATATTATTGGTATTTTGCTGTTACTTTTTGTTGATGGTTTGCAAATGATTACACCATTAATTATTGGTGATTTTACAGATGCTTTATCTGAAGGTCTTTTAACAAAACCTTTGATTTACAAGTATGTACTGTTGGTTCTTAGTATAGCAATAGCTGTTGCCCTAGGGAGATATGGGTGGCGGATGTATATTATTGGTATTTCAAAAAGGTTAGAGAAATATGTCAGAAATAAAGTTTTTAAACATTTAGAAAAAATGAGTCAGAATTACTATAACAATCATAAAACAGGAGATTTGATGGCCCACTGTACAAATGATATTTCTATGATTCGTATGGCATTTGGTGGAGGGACTATAATGATTATTGATTCACTTTTTATGACTGTTATAACCATTACATTAATGATTACAAGGATAAATTTTAAATTGACTTTGATTGCTTTAAGTCCATTACCATTTATTGCTTTACTGGTTTTGCTTTTAGGTAAAGTAATGCGAAAAAAATTCAAGGCGGTTCAAGAAGCCTTTTCAACTATGAGTGAGGTTGTCCAAGAATCAATTGGTGGTATACGTATTATTAAATCTTTTGTCCAAGAGTCTAGTGAACTTGAAAAGTTTAATAAAACAAACCAAAATAATTTTGAAAAAAATATGGATTTAATTAAGTTTCAGGGATTGATTTTCCCAATGGTATCATTAATTACTATGATTAGTATAATAGTTTCTTTGATTTATGGTGGGAATTTAGTAATTAATAATGAGATATCTATTGGAAGTCTTGTTGCATTTTTAAGTTACGTCAGTATGCTTACATGGCCAATGATGGCTCTAGGTTTTGTGTTTCATCGTTTACAACAAGGACGAGTATCCCTTGAAAGAATCAATAAAATTTTAGATACTGAACCAGAAATAAAAGATGGACCAATGGTGAAAAAAGAATTGAAGAATCAAAGAATAAAATCTACTATTGAAATTAATGATTTGAGTTTCAAGTATCCAAGTACTGAAGAATATGCCTTAAAGAATATTAGTTTGAAAGTGAAATCTGGTGAGACACTAGCTATCGTTGGTAAAACAGGTAGTGGAAAAACAACATTAGTGAATATATTGCTTAGACAGTACAATATATCACCAAATAAAATCAAAATTGATGAATATGATTTGTTAGAGATTCCAATAAAAAAAGTAAGAAATATGATTGGTTATGTTCCTCAAGATAATTTCTTATTTTCAAAATCCATTCAGGATAATATCGGTTTTGCAAATGAAAAGATTTCATATGATGATATTAAAAAAATGAGTAATATTGCAATGGTACATTCTGAAATAATAAAATTTGATGGAAGTTACCAAACGCTTTTAGGGGAGCGCGGTGTTAACATGTCAGGTGGTCAAAAACAAAGGGTTTCAATAGCGCGAGCATTGGCTAAAAATCCAGATATTATAGTGTTAGATGATTCTTTATCTGCAGTAGATACCAAAACAGAAGAGAGTATATTAAACCACTTAGCAATGGAATTAAAGGATAAGACGGCAATAATCATTGCACATAGAATATCCACAATTAAGAATGCTGACCAAATTGTAGTATTAGATCAAGGGTCAATTGTAGAGTCAGGTAATCATGAGACTTTACTAAAAGAAAAAGGTTATTACTATGATTTATATCAGAAACAACTTATTGAAGAAAAATTAAAAGGAGGGAATTAATGGAAAAGAATCAACATGACGAAAAAGAAATCATTGGTTCCTTTGATTTAGATATTGTTAAACGGCTGAGCAAATATTTAAAACCCCAATTATTAAAGTTTTTATTTTGTCTGGTTTTAATCCTTTTAATGACTGGAATAGATTTATCTGTTCCTTACTTAACAAAAGTAGCCATTGACGAAAATATTACAAATTATGATGAACCGATGGTAGTATCAGAGGAAAGACTAAATGATGAATCAACTTTAGTTGATGGTTATTTTTATACAAGAGAATCCAAAGTAAAAATAAGTGGGAACTTTGAGTACAGTACATTAATAGAATATCAAGATGATTATTATTTGGCAGTGGGAAGAATTGAAAACTACGCAAAAAAAGATTTTGAATTAAAAAATAATCAATTGATAGGACCTTACAAAAGTTTTTCCGTTGAAAAAATTTCAGAAAAAGAATACCAACTGTTTAGATCTGGTGACAAAGCTGATTTAATAAAAATTGGTTTAATTTTATTGGTACTTCTATTATTTAATTATATATTTTCGTTTATTAATATGATTACACTACATTATGCAAGTCATAAAATAATTTATGAATTAAGGTCAGATTTATTTGAACATGTTCAGAAATTATCTCTGAGTTTTTTCGATAAAAATCCAGTTGGTCGATTAGTTACCCGGGTAACTAATGATATGAAAAACATTGCTGAATTGTTTACAACAGTATTGGTAACGACATTGAAAGATCTATTTCTAATTATTGGGACAATTATAGTTATGTTATCAATTAATTTTGAATTAGCTCTTGTTGCTTTTTCAACAGTGCCAATTGTTTTTATTATTTCGTATATATTTAGAATTAAAGCTCGAAAAATTCAACGGCAGGTTAAGAAACGGTTAGCTCGTATCAATGCAACTTTAGCTGAAAATATTAATGGTATGAGTATTATTCAAATATTTAATCGTGAAAACTATATCTACAAAGAGTTTAAAAAAATTAATGAAGATTATTTTCAATCGTCATTGAATGAAACAAAATTATTTGCTATATTCAAGCCTAGCATGAACTTGATTTATTCGATTTCATTAGCACTTATCATATGGTATGGTGGCGGATTATCAATCAATCAAACCATTGAATTAGGCGTTTTAGTTGCTTTTATACAGTACTTAAATCAATTTTTTAGACCTATTTTTGATTTAGCTGAGAAATTTAACATATTTCAATCAGCCATGGCTTCTAGTGAACGTGTCTTTATGTTATTAGATGAACCAATTGAAATAAAAAATCCAAAAGCTGGTAGTAAATTACCAGATCAAATTAAGGGTCGAATTAATTTTGAAAATGTATATTTCTCATATGATACAGAAGAAAATTATATTTTAAAAGATATTAACTTTGAAGTAAAACCTGGTGAAACAGTGGCTTTAGTAGGTGCAACAGGATCTGGAAAGACAACGATTACTAGTCTGATTAATCGATTTTATGATATTCAGAAAGGTAGAATTACAATTGATGGTATTGATCTTAAGGACATTCGTAAGAATGATTTGAGAGAACACATAGGTATGGTATTACAAGATGTGTTTTTATTTGCAGGAGATATTAAAAGTAATATTCGCTTAAATAATAGTGAAATTACTTTAGAAGAGATTAAAGAAGTTGCAAAATTTGTAAATGCCCATGAATTTATTTCGAGCTTAAAAAATGGTTATGATCAAGAAGTAACGGAAAGAGGATCCACATTATCAACAGGGCAAAGACAATTATTGTCCTTTGCAAGGGCATTGGCTTTTAATCCTGACGTTTTGATATTAGATGAAGCAACATCAAATATTGATACCCATACAGAAATTTTAATACAAAACGCCATCGAAAAATTAATTCAAGGGCGTACGACAATTATTGTTGCTCACCGTTTATCAACTATTCAAAATGCAGATAAGATTATTGTATTACACAATGGAAAAATTATGGAGATGGGAACACATAATGAGTTAATAGAAAAAGGGAAAATGTATTATGACTTATACAAGTTACAATATGTAGATTAAAAAATCCACATTTTAAGTGGATTTTTTAATGTAATATTATGATAAACGCGCTAAAAATTGTCTTAAGCGCTTATTTTCTGAATGAATGAATAAATCATCAGGACTTCCTTCAGCGACAATATGACCATGGTCCATAAAAAGAATTCTGTCAGATATTTCCCTTGCTAGACTCATCTCATGAGTAACAATAATCATTGTTGATTGTCTTGCCGTTGTTTTCTTTATTATTTCAACAACTTCACCTATTAACTCTGGGTCTAAAGCAGAAGTGGGTTCATCAAATAAGATGACTTTTGGATCAGTAGCTAAGGCTCTAGCAATACCAATGCGTTGTTTTTGACCACCAGATAATTGATGAGGGTATTGGTGGGCTTTTTCTTCAAGATCAACAAGTTCAAGTACTTCCATAGCCTTTTTATTTGCAGCCTTCAGATTATATTTGTGAACGATGATAAGGGCTTCAGTGATATTTTGAATAACAGTCTTATTATTAAATAAATTATAGTGTTGAAAAACCATATTCATTTTTTTTCTGATTTCAGTTTTCTCATGATTATTTATTTTACTAAGATCATATTCTTTATAATCAAAAGTTAGAACACCGGATTCAACGGGTTCAAGTGAATTTAGAGTACGTAAAAATGTTGATTTGCCAGCGCCAGAAGGGCCAATAATTGAGACAATTTCATTTTTTTTAAGTTGAAAAGAAAAATCTTCCAATATTTGTTCTTTGCCATAACTTTTATTCAAATTCTTAACTTCTAAAATATTCTTATTATTTCTCATAATCTAACCGCCTTTCAAGATACTTATTACCAATTGATGCCAATTTAGTTATAACCCAGTAGATTAATCCAACAGCTAAGTAAGCTTCAAAAAAACGATAAGAAGAAGCAGCAAGCATTTTAGAAATACCCATTATATCTTTCAAGCCAAGCATAAAGGTTAAAGCAGTGCCTTGGATTAAATTAATAAATGTATTACCTAAAGGTGGTATAGCGATTCTAAAAGCTTGTGGCAAAATAATCCGCTCCATTGCTTGAAACTTAGTCATACCCATAGCCGTAGCTGCTTCCAATTGACCGGTATCCACAGCATTTAAAGCTGATCGAATGACTTCTGAAATATATGCACTGGCATTAATGCTCATAACAATAACGGATGCAGAATAAGCATTAATTCTTGATAAGAAAGGTAGTATCTGAGGTATACCGTAGAAAAAAATAAACAGTTGAACCATTAATGGTGTGCCTCTAAAAAAAGATACATAGCCTTTAAATAACTCTTTTATTGGCCAATAGGCATGTTTTAAGATAAAAGTTATTGCAGTACCTAAAATTAAACCTAAGATCATAGCCAAGATAGCAATTGAAAGCGTCACTGGTAATGCTCTACCAATGACAGGAATGACCTTGAAAAAATAACTTAAATCAAAATTCATTTTATTCACCTGCTATTTCTGTTATGTTAACAGGGAACCATTTTAAGGATAATTCTTCCATGGTGCCATCTTCATACATTTCAGTAATAGCAGTATTCACTTTTTTAACTAATTCTTCGTTTGAATTATTTTTAACAAAAGGAAAAGCATTAGATAATACTTCTAGAGGTTCGCCAGCTAATTCTATATCAAGCCCAGATTCATTAACAGCTGTAAGTGCTGCTAATCGGTCATTTAAAACAGCATCTAGACGACCATTGGATACATCTTGTAATGACCCTTGAAAATTTTCGTATGTTATAACATCTATCTGATCAGCATATTGAGAATCCTTAATCATTTTTTCATAGTTAGACCCAAGACTAACACCTACTTTTTTTCCTTGTAAACTTTCTAAATCTTTTATTACGGAATTTCCTTTTTTGCTCACGAGTTGAGCACCATAGTAAACATAGGGCTTTGAAAAATCATATTTCTCTTGTCGTTCTTCTGTGATTGTAATCTGGTTAGCAATTGTATTAATTTGTCCAGATTCTAATTTTCCAAAAAGACCACTAAAATCAGATGTTTCAAATTCAATTGAATAATCAATTCTGTTACCAATTTCTTTCCATACATCGACATCAAATCCTTTTAACTCACCGCTATCATCTAGGAAAGTATATGGTCTATAGCCACCACTCATACCGACTGTTAATGTGTTTTCATCTTCCACAGAACCCATAGAAAATGCTAAGATACCTAAAATAAAAATTCCAATAATTGATACTAATATAATACTTTTTTTCATAACTTCCTCCTATAATTTTCACTTATAATTGACGAATCATTTTTTATAGCAATAAAAAAAGCATCGGTAAACAACCGATACTTAATAATTAAAATTATTGTATAAATATAATGATTTATATTTACTTAAGCATTGTTATTTCCAGCACGAAACGCTATTATTTTGTTTTTTTATGAAAACAGAACAACAGCAACAACACGTACTAGAAAAAATTGAATTTTGGATAACTTTTTTTAATTTTAAAGTACTCATAATATTCCTCCAATGCCAATGTGATTATTACGATACCACCAAAAAAATCACTTGTCAAATATTTTTTATTGATTCAAAATATCCAAAAACTGTATATAATGTAATAATAAATAATTCTTGACAAAAAAAATTATGGACCATATAATACAAATTAAATAACAATCAATGATAGAGGAAAGTAAATTTAATGGAAATTAAGAGAGAGGAAATCCTAGGCTGGAAGATTTCTAATGGAAGTTATATTGAAGTGCCCTCTTAAGATACGAATCGAAATAAGTAGGTTCAGTCGGGTTCTCCCGTTATAGAGATAAGATATGAAAGTATCTGAATGAGAAAAAAAGTAGTGTGGAACCGTGAATAATACTTCACCCCTATAAAAAGGGAGTGGAGTTTTTTTGTTTGAGAATATAAAGGAGTGAGTTATGAATAAAGATATTATTTCATTAATTGGAAATACTCCAATGATTAATTTAAATATTGATGGAGAAGAAATCTTTCTGAAATTAGAATCAAGAAACATTACTGGTAGTATAAAAATGAGAACAGCGTATGGCATGATTAAAGATGCTGAAGAAAAAGGAATTCTAAAAGAAAAAAGTACAATCATAGAACCAACAAGTGGGAATACTGGTATCGCATTATCTATGCTTGGACGATTGAAAGGATATAAAGTCATCATTGTAATGCCGGAAACAATGAGTCAAGAAAGAAAAAATGAAATTATATCTTATGGAGCAGAGTTAATTTTAACTCCAGGAAACGAAGGAATGAAAGGGTCAATAAACAAAGTTGAAAACATTGTAAAAGAAAATATAAATTATGTTTATCTAGATCAATTTAGAAATCCTGCTAATCCAGGAATACATTATGAAACAACAGCAAAAGAAATAATTAATCAAGTTTCAGATTTAGATTATTTTATTGAAGGTGTTGGAACCGGAGGGTCATTAAGTGGTATTAGTAAAAGATTAAAAGAGGAAACAAGTGCGAAAGTTATTGCTATTGAACCAGAAGAGTCATCAGTAATATCTGGAAATGATCCTGGGCCTCATAAAATTCAAGGAATTGGCGCTGGATTTATTCCTGACACTTTAGATACTGATATGATTGATGAAGTTATTCAAGTGAATACTGATGAAGCTTTTGAAATGACTAGAAAAATTAGAAATCAATACGGTATATTATTTGGAATATCGACAGGAGCAAATGTAGCTGGTGCTATTAAGTTGGCTAAGAAGCTAAATAACCATAGTAAAATTGTAACAATTAATCCGGATATTGGTGAGCGTTATTTATCAACTGGTGTGTTTAACGAAGGATAAGGTGGAAAAATGTTAAAGAATATGAAGAGTTATTTAGACAATATAATTGAAAAGGATCCAGCAGCAAAAAATTATTTTGAAGTTGTTTTATTGTACCCAACAGTACATGTTATGTTTTTTTATAGAATAGCAAATTATTTATATGGGCATAATATGTTTTTCTTATCAAGATTATTATCTCAATTGGCTAGATTTCTTACAGGTATTGAAATTCATCCTGGTGCTACCATTGGTAGAAATTTATTCATAGATCATGGTACTGGTGTCGTTATTGGTGAAACAACAGAGATTGGTGATAATGTCACAATTTATCAAGGCGTAACCCTTGGAGGAACTGGTAAAGATACAGGTAAGAGACACCCAACCGTACGTGACAATGTTATCATTGGTTCAGGGGCTAAAGTACTTGGTCCAATTGAAATCAAAAAAGGTACTAAAATTGGAGCCTCTTCAGTGGTCTTGACTGATACTTTTGAAAACTCAACAGCAGTAGGGATCCCTGCTAAAATTATTAAAAAAGTGGATTCTCAAATTGTTGATATGGATCGTAAGAGAAAAATGTATAATAATATGGTTATTTAAAAAAGATTCAAAAAAGACTTGACATTGATACTGATAACCATTATCATTAAGTTATAAAGATAAAGGTTAAACAAGGAGGTCAAAATATGTTAAACAATATAACTCTAAGATCTGCAAAAAACAATGATACAGGAAAGTTTAATAAAAATGGAAATATAGATTTATTAATTGAAACAATACGTTTAATATAATTAAAATGAGTAATAACGAAACAAATATAGAATTGAAAACTTGGTAAATACTGAATCATCCTTTTTCAAAAATTTGCCATTGAACTAACATAATTCCCAAAAGAATCCTTAACTGTAAAACAGACGAGTGGTACTGAAAAGTATTCTCGTCTTTTTACTTACCCATTACAAAAAAAGAGCAAAAATTTTACTACTTTAGTGGTAGTGTTTAAGATATAATTTACTATGTAATTTTCAGTAGGGTTATGATAATATGGAGTTAGTAATGAATAAAGTAATGAGAGGAGACAAATTGAGTAAAGACATTAATATAGAAAAAAGACTATTAGAAGCTGCAATAAAACTATTTACAAATAATGGTTATAAAAAAACTAAGGTAAGCCAAATTACAAGTGAGGCAAATGTTGGGACTGGAACGTTTTATAATTATTTTAATTCTAAGGATGATATTTTTTTAGAAATATATTTAATGAAACACGATGATATGAAAAAAGAAATGACTCAGTTAATTAGTGAAGACAAAGAAGCTATAAAGATTATAGAAGACATACTTCGGACTTTTTTAAATAGAATGAAAGAAGATCCAATTCTTCGTATGTTTTTGAATAAAGAAACACATCATAAGTATCGCCATGGTTATGATTCCAAAAGGAAAAAGGATAAATTTGAATACGCATACGAATTATTTTTTCCATACTTTAAAAAGTGGCAAGAATCAGGAGAAATAAATTCTGAAATTGATTTAAGAATTTTGCTAGCAAGTTTTGACTCAGTATTTTATGTTGAACTATATAAAGAAGATATTGGTGAAGAATATTTTCCGGAGGTAATTGATTTTTTAATCGAAAGTATTTTATTAAAACTAAAGATATGGTAAATATTTTTTTGATATGTCATGAACGAAAAGTTAAACAGTTCATATAATTAATGTTACTTCAATAAAAAATTGCATTTTGGACAATCTATTTGATTAGTATTCAATATTTTTGTATGAAAAATTAAAAAAAATAATTAGAAGCTAGATAAATGGGTATATATCTTAAAGTAGACAATGAAGTAGTGAATATTGGAGGTATTAATTATGATTGATCGTAAAGAAATTACTAAAAAAATGAAAGCGCAAATGGATGAGTGGAATAAAGACATTAAAAAGTTAGAGAAGAAATTAGATTCCGTAAAAGATGATGTTAAAGAGGAATATGAAGAAAAAGTTTCTAAACTTAAAAAACAGAAGAAAGAAACACAAAGAAAAATTGATACTATTGAAGATGCAAGTGAAGAGGCTTTAGAAGAAATAAAAGAAGGTTTTGAAAAATCTAAAGGAGCATTTAAGAAATCATTAGATAAAGCAAAAAAAATATTTAAGAGAAAGAAATAAAAAAAAGCCTCCAGTAACTGGACAATGTCACCAACTTAAGGCGGCTTGACAATAATAGGATAATGTAGTAATAAAAATAGCAAATTTTAAGGAGAAGAGACAGTTATTTACTGACTTTTCTCTTTTTTTATGATATAATGTAGTGTGAA
>Ga0306868_1000529_pt1 | contig 24188 bp, 12 predicted proteins | sample AntRauTorckE6832_FD_190411 | JGI IMG/M metagenome (GOLD analysis project Ga0306868, IMG submission 190411) | Saline lake microbial communities from Rauer Islands, Antarctica - Metagenome Torckler E6 #832 (v2) (version 2) | ecosystem: Environmental > Aquatic > Non-marine Saline and Alkaline >... | reverse complement strand
GACCTGAAAGTGATATAATAACATCTGGAAGACCTTCAGTTCTACCCAATATTAAATCACTACCAGATAACGTACCTCCAGAAACTACACCATCAGTAGTACCACCACTTGTTATTATTGTTGTAGTTAAATCCGCTAAACCACCAGTCCTTTGTAGTGTTAAAGTAGAACCTTGATATGTCACACCTGACACATAAATATTTAAATCTTCAATAGTAAATCCACTATCACTTAATGAACCATCATTACCACTAAATATTGGTACATTTCCATTTGTAGCACCACCTACTTTATCAATTTTACTATCGGTTGTTCCTGATAAAAATGTAATATCTGATTCAATACCAGTAATTCTAGTATCCGTAGTTGCTGTATACCCTGTAAGATCAGCAAACCTAACTTCAGTGTCACCATTAATTGGGTTAATCTCATTTAAATATGTGGTGATATTAGATTCAACATTTACCACAACATCAGTACCACCAGTAACTCTGTAAAGGTATAACGGTTGAATTTCAGGTATTAAAAAATCTGTAAATAATTCATTTTCATCAACACCAGTAGTACCCGATACTGTACTTTCTCTTACTATTGTATTACCTATGTCTGTACGGTAAATTAAATATCTAAACATCTTATTCTATTTTTTCTAGTTTTATCCATGATGCTTCTGGTATAGTTGTTACACTCCCAGAATTACCAATCCTAAATGCTACTAATTCGATATAGTCTCCATTTAGTAAATTAACGTTATAATCAGTCATGACATTAGATGATCTATTCAAGTTAGTGTCTTGTAAATATGATGCCACACTCATCGGTGAAACATCCACATTTCCATTTTTTCTTATGACTGTACCAATAGTTTTTTTACTAGTGGAATTGTTGTTATTATTTAGTGTATATGAAATTTCATACCTACCATCTTCTAATATATAAATACGTGAGCCTCCACTATAATTTATATCCGAACTATTAAAATTACTATTTCCCCATGATATTTCGGTTGGCACTACCGTATTAACCTCTATTGGTGTAGTATCACCTGTTATCTGCGTAGGTTTAAGTTGATCTTGCTTCCCAGCAATCGCACTTTCAATACCCATCAACCTAACACTTGTTGTTGCTGTATACCCAGTAAATGTATCTTTCGAAGTGAATGTATTCGGTGCAGTAGTACCAGTGTAGTCGGCAAATGCAGATGTGTCTACTTTACTATCTAAATCTGTTAAATATGCTATAGTACCATCACCATCTTGTACTTGTATTTGTCTGAAATTACCTTGTGTTATACCACTGGTAACAAATTGAATACCAGTAGTCCCTCCAATATCTGAAGATTCATAAACTTGAAAATTATCTGATGAAAAAAATGATGGTATATCACCAAGTCTACGCCAAATTGTTCCATTAGAATAATAAAGACCTGCTGATTTTTTATTAAGTACATATGCTCCTGTAGATTCTCTTACAAGATATATTATACCATTGTTTACACTTGCAGATGGTAATTCATTGAATGTATTTACTTCAGAGTAAGTACCACCACTCGAACCACCACCTCCAGTTGAACCTGAACCTGTGAAATCTTTGTTGAAAAGAAAAACCTTACCTGTAAGTAAATCTATTGTGAATGTCGCCATTATGTAAAAATCCTTTAGTATAAATACTTTAAGGATTTATTTAAACAAAAAAAGGTGTCGATTTCGACACCTTTATATAAAATTATATTATTTTTTATTCATAATTCAACATTGAACGTTGATCCCATCTGAATCTATAAACTTCTTCACCACCTGCATATTTTTGTTCCCAAACTGAACCAACTTGTTGTATCCTACGTATTTTCCAACGTGGATCATCCACAGTAGCACCTAATTCTGCCCAACCTAAATATATTAAACTATCAGTAACTTCATCTACACGTGATGGATATTCATCTCTAACTACTTGAGATTGTCTACCTTGTGCATCTGTACCTTCATTGTCAGACAAAAATGTTACATCAGCACCTACTGGTCTGGTTTTATTCCATTTATTTCTTCCATTTGGATCGTTTGCTGCCATTCTTTATCTTATATAGTTAAATTGATACTTGACACTTTTTGCTCGTAATCATCAGAAGTAAACATTCTAGCAACCAATATATCTCCATTATCTACACGTCCCTGTCCTAATGTAAATGTACATGTAGTTACTCTACCTGAATGTGAAATACTTAGATTTGAACGACCACCTTGTGCTTGAACATCATTACTAAATGGATTAAAATATCCAATTGTACTGCCATCAACTCTTTTTAGTACCAACTCAAATTTTATTCTATTTGATGTTGGTGTTCCTTGTGCTAATGGATCGGTTAAGAATGTTGCTGCATTACCATCATGATCAATCGTAAGTGTTATAGTAGCTAATGCCGTTGTTGTAGTAGCTTTAAACTTTCTATAATAACTTCTAATACCATTTGCAGTACTATAATCTGGATTACCAGCAGGTGCATTAGATAAGGAGCTAAAATTACCATTTGCAATACCATATAAAGTAGTTAATTGTGTTGAATCTGGATAATATAGATTACCATCAAACACTAACATACCACCAGCATGATTTGCATCACCAGTTATTAAGTTTTGTGTTCCACTCCATTGATAGTTATTAACATTTATATTAGCATTTATATTAGCATAAGATACATTTGGATAATCAATATTATTCTGCAATCTAAAGTTTTCACCAGTAAAGTTTTCAAAACTATTAGTTGATGAATCATTAATATTATACACTAAGAATCCTGTTTCTGCTACTAATGACCCACCGTTTAGTGATTTACTTGTAAATGGATGATCAATAGATACATTCGCTCTAAGTCTACCTAATACGTTTATACTTCCAAGTACTCTATCGACATCAATTGGTAATGTTGCATCAATATCTATTGATGTTTCCTCTGGGTTTAAAGTACCTGCATCTAATTGTGGTAATCCAAAAGTAGATTGTGTACTATTTTGTATGCCACCACCAGCAATTGTCATTGTAAATCCTTGCCCACTTGCAGTTGACAAGTTATCAGTAACAGGGAAAGATATTGCATTATTACTATCACTATATACATTTCTATATATATTGTCTATAGTAACATTATAATCAATACTACCACCAGTATTGTACTCAACACCTGAGATATTTTTAGTACCTGTTAAAATGATATTATCAAATGAAGCTGGATCACTAGAAATATTATTATTATCAGGGTCATAAACCCATTCTAAATAGTTTGTTTCTATATCACTTGGAGCACTAGTACCAGAATGTATAATTCTTGCATAGTTCCACCCATTTCTCATATTACTAGTTAAAATTGCAAACGTTCCACTTCTGTATGGTGCTGCAGTAAAATCAGCACCAGTACTAAATTTCGAAAATTTAATTTCAGATACCGCAATATTACTATTTGCTGTTGCATTTGTTGTTCCATCTAAAGGTAAAACCGAAGCAGGAACAATATCACCATTTAATTCTAAAACTAAACTACCTTCATTACCTAATCTAAATGCACCTGCCTCAAAAGGTATTCCATCAATATCAATATCAAGAACATCATTATTTAGATCACCAGTTACTACACCATTAACAATACCTCTCCTGTTTCCACTAGTGCTATATAATCCATTGATATCAACAGCACTAATTAAAGTACCTACATCACTATATGGTTGACCACTAAAGTCTGCATCATTACGTGTAGCACCAAAAGATAAATTACCAACTACAAAATTATTTGTTGTTTGTATACTATCTAAATTAGGTGCAAACGGAGGTGCAAGTGATAATAAAAATTCATTTACATCATCAAAAGCATTAGAAATTTTAGTACTTGCAGTCCAAGAAGAAAATAAACCATCTGTATATGTACCATCATCAGGTACACCGATAAATTCACTACCTCCACCAGTACCACCTGACGAGAATATTACAATAGTATCACCACTAGTACTTACAGTAGTGTCACCACTACCTATAATTGATCTTAAATTAATTACTCTATCATTACCAACAGTAGTAATATCTTTAAACACTGATTCACCTTGACCTATAGTTGTAGCACTAAATGCAATGTCGAATCTATTTTCAACAGTATTCCAATTAATACCAATACCTGCAACATCAGCACCATCTAGGTCTATAGTATTACCGTTTACGTTAATACCAATACCACCAATATATACTAATGGTAATGCTAATTGAATCCAATTAATTTCAGTTGTACCTATGTCAATTGGGTCAGGAGTTGAAACAGCCCATAATGTAGCAATATTAGTATCACCACTTAATACTGATGTGAATGCACCAGAAACAGCTTCTTGATTAGTATCAAAATCCTCTGCTCTAGTTAATGTATTTCCACTAAATGTATAGATACCATTTTCAGTAGCATCTGTTTGATCTTTTAATAAGACTCTATCACCAGCTTGTAGAATTACACCATCAATAACTGCTATACCTGTTAATGAAGTATCACCTGTTGATGCTACTAATACAGCATCTCTAATACTTAAACCAGATGCAATACCATCAACATACTCTTTATCAACTAATGATCTATTAACAAAACTAGTGGCATAATTTGCAGTATATCTAATACCTGTTTTGCCTGTTGAATTATCAGTAATTAAAAATGAATTAGTATCACCAGTTATTGTGATATCTACTGAACTAGGAGCAGTATAGTTAGATAAATCAACAGCAATTGTATCATCATTATCTAATTGTGGTACACTAATACCAGCACCTGCAGCTAATATACTTGCACTAGCACCAGTAACTACATTATCTAAATATTTACCAACATATAAAAATGCCTCTAAGAATCTAGGTCTTGCAGCATTAGTATCATATGATGGTGGTGGGTCTTGAACAAATAATACACCACTGTATGAATCTAAATTCCAGTTTATCGGATCAAATTTAGGTATTTCAGTAGTTCCATTAGTTTGTAATAAAGTAGGGTCATACTCTGTAGTACCATCAGGTTTCAATGTACCATATAATGAAGGTACGATCTGTAATCTACCTAAAGCTTCATGTAAATATGTTCCTGCAGGAAAAGGTGCTGCACCACTATAACCAGCAGGTAATTTTAATCTATAACCCTGTGATCTGTTAGTACCTACCGCAGTATCTGGAATGATATCTATCTCAAATCTTACTCTCTCAACTACACCGTCAGTATCACCTAATGCTGTAAGCCCACTATTAGTTACAGGTAATGGATTTATTTGTTCACCAAAAACGGTTGTTAGTGCTATTTGAATATTTGACGTTAAACCCTCTTCTGTTACATCAAATCCAAATTGTGTATGTGCTTTTCCAGATAGCCTCTTAAACGATATAGCATCCTTATTAATTTCTCCTAATGGCATATTTTTTTATATTTTAATCATATTATGTATAGATAAATACTATCGAATGTTATTAATATCTATAATCTTATTATTTTTTCAATAAATTAATTTCATCTCTTAATTCTTGAATAGCTTTCACAAGTATAGGTATTAATTCAGTATATCTCACCGACTTATAGATTTCATCCCCAATCTTATAATCATTTTCAACAACATGTGGGAATACCTTCTCTAATTCTTGTGCAATTAAACCATATCTGGTTTTACCTTTTAAACTCTCTGGTTTCATTATATCCTTAAACTGAAACTCATATGAGTTTAATAATGATAATCCTTCCAACACACCAGTAATAGGTTGTATTATATTCTTAAGTCTTTCATCCGAAGCTGAAGCTACATCTGCTTGTGCTCTTTCTTGAATAATACCAGTACTACTATCCCTTACCATTACAGTAGTAGATGCATCACCATTTGCAGGTTGTGACATTATAGCTAACTTACTTACTGCTGTTGTATCTATATATGTTGTACCTGTTAATTTAATTGCATAACCACCAATGATTGCAGCATTAGTATTACCTGCTTCAATATTATGGTTTATACCACCTAATATTGCTGATTGATCTGCTATTGCACCGTGACCTAATATTTGTGATCCACTATTATATGAATGATTAAATGATGCACAACCTTCTGCAAGAATATTATAACTAAGATTACCACGACCACCTGCATGTGAACCATAACCACTAGCTATTGTAGAACGACCTTCTGCATGTGAATAATAACCACTAGCTGTTGTATTACGACCTTCTGCATGTGAATAATTACCACTAGCTATTGTACAAAGACCTTCACTATGTGAAGCATTACCACTAGCTGTTGTAAAAACACCTTCAGCATGTGAGTTATTACCACTAGATGTTGTACGATTACCTTCAGCATGTGAAACAAAACCACTAGCTGTTGTACAATAACCTTCTGCATGTGAAGTATTACCACTAGATGTTGTAGAATAACCTTCTGCAAATGAGTTATAACCACTAGCTATACTATTACTACCAAAAGCAATACCATGACTATTAGTATTAATTACCGTGTCACCAGTTAATACACCACCTAAACTAACTATACCATTATTATTAGTTAATCCGTTATTAAATGTTAATGGTGAACCACCTCCACCAGTTAATCCTGATTGTGCTACTTGTCTAATTATACCAGTACTACTATCTCTAACCAATACTGAGTCTGATGATATACCAACACTAGGTGCATCTAATATTGCAAGTTTTGGTACTAACACATGGTTATTATATGTTGTACCAGTTATTGTCTGATTAATAAAACCTATTAATGATACACTATTAGCTCCACCTCCAATTGTATTATTAAAACCACCCAGTATTGTCGAACAACTACTAAACATATTATGAGTACGTCCAATAACAGTGTTAGATGTACCACCTGTCATTATGTGGTCAGTACCAATAGATATACTATTAGCTGTTTCTATCTGAGAATCATTACCGATACTTATTGTTTGAAAACCAGATGTATATGATCCAGCACCTATTGTTATTGAACAATTACCAATTGAACATCCTTTTATTGCTATACTATCAGGAGAACCTGCATTTGCAAAACAACCAATGGCAACACTTTTAATTCCAATTGCATCTGACTGATATCCTATAGCAATGGATGTACAAGCTTCTGCGTTTGCACGTCCACCAACAGCAAGGCTACCTGTTGCACCAATAGATGTGCTTGATAACCAACCTAATGAGGTACTTGCATTACCTCTTGCTTTACTGAAATAACCAACATTTGTTGCATTATTAAATGCATATCCTTGAGAACCAATTGAAACACCATTAGAAAGTGTATCCGAGTAATTACCAATCGCAATTGCTCTATCACCAACTACACATGTTTTTCTACCTATTGCAACATTACCTGTACCTGTTGATCCACTAGTGCAACTATCTGATCCAATTGATATTGAAAAAGTACCATCATTTTTAGATAGACTACCAATGGCAATACTGTTTGTAGCTGTTGCCTCATTTAAACTACAGTTACCAATACTAATAGAGCAACTAGCTATTGCTGTTGAACCAGCTCCTAATACAATACTAGTAGTTCCATTTGCTGCTGAAAGATGTCCAATTGATATTGCACAAATATTAGATGCTGCTGATCCAGCACCAATAGCAATAGTTTGTAATGAACTAGACACTGCTGCACATCCAATCGCAATTGCATTTCCTGATGTTGTACATGATGCACTACCAATTGAAACTGTATTATAACCTATAACGTTACCACAATTTGCACGTTGACCTATCGATACACTATCAGCTCCTAATGTTGAGTTACAACCAGCATCAACCCCTAATGATACACCATTTCCATTATTACCACCTCTTCTTAAAAATGATGTACCACTAATTAGTATTTCATTAGTATCTAATAATTCTATCTTACTTAATAATTTAATTCCCATGTTTTATATCCCTAAAATTAATACTCTGTAATTAACACCAGTTGCTGGTGCAATATCAAAGTTTACTGTTATGTTATTTAAATCTGTTCTTTCAATATCAATTATTGGTTGATCATATGGCGATTGATTCTCAAATACTTGAATCAACACATCTCTACTACCTAATGCATGATTAATTACAAATGCTGTAGTTGTATCATCACCAACTATGGTTGATTTGAAATCATTTACTCCACCACCACTAGTTAATCCTGATTGTGCTATTTGTCTTATTATACCAGTACTACTATCTCTTACTAATACAGTATCACCACTAACACCAGTAGTAGGAGTATCTATTATAGCAAGATTACCTACTGCTGTTGTATCAATATATGTTGTTCCAGTTAATTTAATTGTATTACCACCGATAATTGCAGCTCTAGTATTACCACTAGCTATGTTGTGATCAATACCACCAAGTATGACTGATTCATCAGCTAAAGCACCATATCCTATAGTTTGTGCACCAGTATTTATTGAGAAGTTAAATGATGTATTACCTGCAGCTAATATAGGTAAATTAATTTCTCCTTTACCACCAGCAAAAGTAGAAGTATTATTAGAACATGTTCTATTACCTATGCTGAATGATGCATCAGTTGTAGCTGAAGTTTTATAACCAGATGCAAAGGATTGATAACCAGATGCTACATTGTAGAAACCAAGTGCGGAACTATATGATCCACTTACAGTATTACCTAAACCACCTACGAATGTTCTACCTAGTGGTGCACATGAAGTATTTGAATGACCAACAGCAAATGAACCATATGTCCCACCTGAGAATGTAGTATTATATCCAATACCTATATTATGATTAAAAGTTGTATCAATAATCGTATCACCTGTAAGTGTACCACCTAAACTAACAGTATCACTTGTTCTACTAATACCATTTTCAAATGTTATGTTATCAACATTTGTTTGTGCCGTTAATCCAGTAACTGTTAATCTTAAATCATTAAATGCATCAGCACCTGCAATGTTTTCCGTATTGGCACTATATGATGTATATTCATTAACAGTTATTCCACTAATATATCCTAGAGTTGTTAAATTAGTACCTTGTGTTGGTGTATAACCGCTTGGGTAATTAAACCCATTACCATTTAACACGTCTTTCTCAATTACAAATGATTGATTATTAGAATTAACAAATTTGATTTCATTAGCTGTTGCATATATAATACTTGAGGTATATGTAAGTAATGCAAAACTATTTCCATTAAAAATTGGGAAATTCTCATCAAGAAAAATATTATTAGGTAAATTATATATTAAATTACTTGTAAAGCTTAAACCTCCACTAATTAAAATTCTGAATTCATATAAATCATTAGTTTCCGTATTATACGGTTTTATGTAAAAATCTTGAGTACTATTCCAAGTTATATATAAATGACTCTTATTAAATATAGTACCATTATTATATATATTAAAAGCTCTAGTGTCTACATCATTTAACACCACCGAATCACTACCTAAATAAAGTGTTGAATTATTACTTTTAGTTGTAAATTCTATTACTTCATCAGTAAAAACATATAAAAATGTATACTCAATCGATGGTGGTTGTTGGGCAATACTACTCAATCCATTATAAACTAAAGTACCACCTGTTAATTTATCTAAATAAATATTAAAATCACCCTGTGAAATAGGTAGATTTATATTTGTTGTTGTATTATCTAATGAGTCAATTTGAATATATCGACCATCAACATTAGTATTTTCAGTTTCAAGTATAACAGTTGTGAAATCTTGAGCAGTTGTTGTTGTAGGTACACTAGCACTAATATGTGTAGGTACTGTACTAGTATCACCCGATACCGTATCCCCTGCCTGATATGTTCTTAATAAATCACTACTTGAATTATAAACATATGTAGTACCCGATGATGTATTATCAAATAAACAAGCTAAGTAGTCACCTGAACCATTATTAAGTCCTTGTACTGATACATATTTCCATATGTTAAGTTGTATACTAACATCAGAATATAAAGAACCTAAAGCAGGTATATTATCGCTTAATCTCCTAACTACTTTATTCTGTGTATCGAATAATAATATGTCCGAGAACCCATCATTAAAATTAATTTCACGGACATAAGCAATTCCATAATTATCAACAACTGTTTGTATTAAGTAAATATTTGGATCATCTGTGATAGTTGCACCCGACCATGAAGCAGGATTGCTACCTTTTTCAAAAAGAAACTCAGCATTATTTCCATCACGTAATAATAAAAATGGTTCAAATAAACCAAAATTATAATATGCGACAACTGACTCAAAAGTATCAATTGAACTAGTATCGAATATTACTGCACCTGATCCACCAAAACTTTGTATTGTTGATCCACTAGTAACACTTCTATCCGTATATTGTGTTGATAAAAAATCAAATGAAAAATCACTACTAATACTTAATACTGTATCATCATCAATTAAACCACCTAAACTAATAGTATTACCACTTCTAGTAATACCATTTTCAAATGTTAGATTGTTTATTCCATTATTATCTATATATAATTTAGTAGCTACACTAGTATCACCAGTTGGTGTATAACCACTACTAAATTCTAGATTACCATTAATTATTGTATTACCACTAAGCGTTAATGTATCACCACTTGCTTGTGTAAACTTGTTGTTATTAAGATTTAATTTAGTATCAATTGCCATTATAATTCACATTTCTTATAAATACTCATTAAAGCTTTATAAATAAAAAAATCCAACTAAAATTATTGACAGGATTCAGTTAAACATAATTTATATTCTTATTTATAAAATGGGATGTTAACCACTAACCTTAACCTTATGAAACTATATATTACTTAATGGTATCTGCGGATGCCTCCCACCAACGTGGACAGCTTTCCTTTATTTTTAAGAGCAAATGATTCTGAAAAAAAGTAACTATCTCTTAATTTTTACGTATATCTGAAAAAGATATTGAAATTAATATGTATAGCGAAAAAGACATTCAGAATTTAGACGAGATAAAAACATTTTTAGATGAGAATGAAATTGATTATTCTACTGAATATGATAATTTTTGTCTTCATTATGGTGATGACGATAAAAGATCATATGAGATTGAATATGTTCCATCATTGAAATATCCAATAGCCTACCCTAAGTTTAATATTGAAGGTGTGGATAAAAATTATTTCTTTGATAAAAGCTATAAAGCAGAACATGAAGATAATTCATTTAAATTATGGATTAAAGACTTTGAATGGAAAAATCCAAGACAAAGAGAAGTCTTAAAATCATATATATTACATGCTGCCAATAAAACACCAAATAGATGGTATGCCAGAGATTGTGAGGTTAAAACAGTAGACCCTAAAACAGGTAGACAATTTGAACTAGATAATTGTTTTTATGGTAAAAGAGGTGCTTCATTAAGTTTAGGTTTATATTCTAAAAAAGAGAAAAACGGTGTTCCTAAAGGCTCATTAATAATGATATATACTTTTGGTAAAAATTTCTTTGGTAAAGATGAAAATCTAATTGAAATTATAAGAGTAGGTACATTGAAATATTCTCATGTTGTAGGTGGTTCATCTAAACTACTAAAACATTTTATAAGAAATTATAAAACAATTAAGATTGGTAAGAATGATGTTAAGGTTGGAAAACTAAAATTTTACTCTGATTATGATCATAATATTGGTGGTAGTATGGATGAATTAGGTTTTGAATTTGTTAATTATTCAAAAGGTGGTTTTCTTAATTATTGGATAGAAGAAGATGTTGTGAAACAAAGAGAACCTATGAGACATAAATGGGTAATGGAGCAAATGAAAGAAGGTAAATGTTTCGCAATACCCAATGCAGGTGTTAAAACATATGTATTGGATTTTAATAAAGACCAACAATAATCTACTGTTGGTCTTTATTATTATTTCTCAACAATTTATTCATAACTAAGTGACTGTTAAGGTTACTCCTAAAATCCTTTTGTGATAAGTGAAATTGCAAATGTATAAAGACATTCACCTCTAATTCTGGATGGGTTGTTCATGTAACTACTGTTTAGCCAATGCCTTAGTAATATCACCAAAATCGAATAGATTAACATTGTCATACGGAAACTGTTGTATTTGTCCTGTGATGTCATATTGCTCAAGAAAACTATATTTATTCATCTCATGTTTCATCTCCTGATTTGGAAATACATCTTCATGCATCTCATACCCTAATACTTTAGGTTTATTCACAATCCAACATACCGTAGAAGGTAAATCTAATGCAGCAGCCACATGTTGAGAAAAACTATCAATAAATAATCTTTTCTTCGATAATTCAAATAAAGCATATAATTCTCTGTGAGGCAATGTAACAGGCTCTACGTTATGCAAAGCAGGTTGTTCATCCAATCTTATATGTAAGACTCTATATTGTTTAGAATAGAAGTTAGCAGCATTCTGAGCGATCTGTATTGGCATGTCTCTAGCCCATGACTTTTTACTATACTGATGTGATGGTAATCCACCATGTGTTTGTAATAACATAATAGGCTTACCCATATCTGGCTTTATTTTATCTTTTACTATTTCACGTTCACGATCATTAATATATAGCTTCGGTAACTCACCATTATATGGTATATCAAATAGCTTACACCATGTTTCAATTAGATTTTCTGATTTAGTGATGTATTCCGTAGTATGATACGGATCATGTTGAAATACCAAAGTATCTTTATCTTTGATAAAATCATCATAAAAATAATTATTCATTTGATCAAACGTATAGAACCTATAGATATGTGGATTTCCATACCAAGGAGCATCCCATGCTGCTACAATTACTATTTTTCTATCTGGATGTGCTTTCTTCATTGCTTCAACAACAGCAGTTGACATGATTACTTTACCATGACCACCTGCTACGATGAAGACTATATATTTTTCTTCTTCTCCCATATTATCCTTTTTTTACTAATGATATTTGATTGATATAATTTGTTATATCACCATATCTTTCATTTTCTAAATTATCAATATATTCTTTCTTTAATATTGAATAATCCCTTGGTTTTATTGACCCTAATTTACCCTCAGTTATTGAGTGTAATGACCCCATTTTGAAGCCATGATGCATATCCTGCTCATATATAGTTTGTTTAATATCTTCAAAATCATGATTATATTCTTCCATACCTAACTCACTATAAACTCTACTGAATGTTTCCTTGGGATGTGTTAACATATCATCATAAGGAACGAACACTAATCTATCTTGCATGTTATTATAAATAACATCCCTTAAAAACATCATAGGTTGTCCTAAAACACCATCGTCTTTTATAAAATTTTCAGCTCTGCCCACCGTGGTTTGTTCATTTAAAAAATTGCCATTGTCCCCATGATTTATTAGAGTTGACTTTCTATTAACCCTTTCCATTGATAAGGCGCAGTCTCCAATATGTCTAATTGGAAATAGGATTTTAATTTTACATCCAAAAATCTCTTCTAAAAAAAATATTTGATTACTCCATGCTCTATTTTTATCAATAGGTATCTTACCTTCCAATACTTCTTTTTGATAAAAACCAATCATCATATTTTTAAGCATTGTTTTAATTTTAGGATAGATATATTCCTCACCATTTGATTTATAAACATCATTTCCTTTCCAGCCATCTCTCACACCAAAAATAGATGAAACTAATCCTGATGTGGGTGTACCAAAAAATTTAGGGTTTTCATTTAAAACATTCATTAATAATGTACTCCCTGCTCTAGGGAAACCACCCATAAATAATACTTTTTGATTTTTATTTAGTCCATTCATATTTTATATTTCCACTATCATATATTTTATTATAATTTTTTTCTAACATAATATTATTTTCGGTTTTATTAAAATTTAAACTCTCTTTAAGTAATATATTTCTATCAATACGTTCAAGTCCTTTTACATAAAAATAATTAGGTTCACTAATTTTAATAAACTTAAATCCTAAATTTTCAAAAATAACACCATTAAAATATCTTCTATCTACATTAACAATAATTTCTAACGGATTAATTTTATTTAAAAAATAATTAAATAATTTATTAATACCACCAATAATTGATGTGTTAATTTTATTAGTGAATCTACATATCTCATATTTATTATCATTCATTCCTTTTCTTTTATTATTAAAAGTCATTACTGATACTAATTCATTTTCATAATATAGTCCCAATCTAACAGATGAATTAAGATTACCTTGTATGTGATTTTCATTTAAAAAATCAAATGAATCTTTTGATGAAACTTCTTTAACAATAGTATTTTTACTGTGTAATTTATTTTGATTTATATTTAATTTCGACTTTATTAATGATTTAACAATATCATTTTTATATATCCATTCATCTTCGAATATATGAACCAATTCAATATTTTTTTTTAGGGCATTATTTGTTTTATTATAATGATAATTATTATCTTTAAAAACATTTGAATGATAATATAGTCCATTAAATTCAAAACCTAATTTATATTCAGGTAAGTAAATATCAATTTCCTTTCCATTTAATATTTTTCTATTATTAATATCATAATTTTTACTAATACCTGTTATGAATACACATAATTCTTTTTCTTTGACTGATGATAGTTCAGATATAGGATTACAAATAGTACATAAATTTACTATATGTCCCATTATTTTCCTAGAATATAGATGTTTTGGTTTTATTAAAAAACCCTCCTTATGTTTATTACAATAGTTTTTAACTATAATATTTTCACTATCAAAATATTCAACATCATAAATATTTAAATTAAATAACTTAATAATTTTATTAATATAATTATCTTTTATATTTAAAATATTTTTTTCTATTTTATATTTTGCTTCATTCGATTCTAAATAACTTTTAAAACCATATCTTTTTAGATTAGTTTTTTCTGTTTTTTCTCTTATAATTTTATTTTGTTGAGGATATTCAACTCCATACTTTTCTTGATTAGTTTTAACTGATTTTTGTTTAACATCACTATTTTTACTTGCTACAAAAAAGCCATATCTTTCTAAATTAGTTTTAACTATTTTTGTTTTAACTTCTTTACTTTGTTGTGAATATTCAACTCCATATTTTTCTAAATTAGTTTTTTTTATCTTTTCTTTTACATATTTATCTTGAAATGGATTTTTTACTCCGTATTTATCAATCAAGTTTTTTTCATAAATTTTCCTTATTTCAATTGATTTGAATGCATTATCAACTCCATATCTTTCTAAATTAGTTTTAACTATTTTTGTTTTAACTTCTTTACTTTGTTGTGAATATTCAACTCCATATTTTTCTAAATTAGTTTTTTTTCTTTTTTTTATTACTTCTTCTGAATTAACACCACATTTTTTTGAACAGTATTTACTATAACCCCTATTTAATCTGCCACTATAATTTACTTCATTGTTACAATTTTTTCTCTTACAAATTGGTCTATCATTTAATTCGTTGACATAACAATAAATCATTTCATTAATTGATAAATTATCATTATTAACATAATTCAATAGTTTTTTATATAGCAATGGATGATTATTAATTAACCATGAACCCTTATATTTATTACCATTTTTTTTATAGTCAATAATATAATCTTCAATTGTGTACATTTATTAAATTTTATAATTTCTTATAAATACATTAAAATACTAAAAAACACTATAGTTTTAAAATATATTTATAGTAACCACAATCATATACTTTTATATATTTCTTATTTTTAACATCTATCAATTCTTCGTTTACTTTATATAATGAGTGTTTATTATAGTATTGATATTGAGGTGTTATTTTTTTTTCTAAAAAGAAATTTAATTTTTCAAAATTTAATCCATTATAGTATCTTCTATTAACACGTGATATTATGGTAGTATATTGGTATTTTGATTTAAAATAATTCAAAAAACTTTTTAAACTATTATTAACAACCACATTGAGTTTATCACAAAAATATCTAATTTCATAGTTATTATTCTTTTTTTGAAAAGATAATATACTTATTAATTTATCGTTATGGTACATACCTAATTCAATATCACATATACCTTCATATGATTCAATATTATTTTCATTAACAAAATCAATATGTGTTATTCTATTGATATTTTTTATAATACAATTACTACTATTAATATAATTAAGTTGTTTACTGTTATTAAACTTTTTATTTATGATTGATTTAACTATATTTTTTTTGAATTTCCATTCATCTTCATTTATATGTAATAATTCAATACCTGCTTTCTGAGCATTATTTGTTTTATTAATATGATAATCATTGGGTTTTCTTTCACTTGAGTGCCAATACAATCCATTATATTCAATGCCGATATTATATTTTTTTGAGTAACAATCAATTTCACCAAAATCAAATATTTTCTTTTCTATATTAGAATCTATTGTTAGTAAAAATTCTTTAATTTCATTTTCAGTTATAGATGAGGTATATGATATTTTATTACAAGATGTACAAATTTGTCTTTTTCTAAGACCATACTTTATTCTATTGTAAAGTTGATTATAAGTTATTGTGAAATTATCGTGTATATCACAATAATTCACAATAGTATATTCTCCATTATCATATATTAAATTTTCTAATTTAATATCACTCTTATTTATTATGGTATTAAAATTTCTATTACTATGATATATTTTAAGTTTCTTATTAGAGTCCTTACCATGTATTGGGTGTATATCATATTTACTTTTAATACTATCTTTAGTTTTATTTTTAATGTATTCAACCTGTGATGGATGTTCAACACCATGTTTATTAATAAATGTTTGTTTTATTTTTTCACGTATATCTGAATTGGCTAATGGAGATTTATTATGATATTTCTCTAAATTGGTTTTTAATTGTTTTTCTCTTATTATAGTATTTTGAGAAACATAATCAACTCCATATTTTTCTCTATTTGTTATTATTACTTTTTTCTTAAATTCACTTGTATTAGAATAACTTATTTCTCCATACTTATCTAAACAAGTATCTTTTCTTTTAGAGATTGTTTTATTTGATTTTGAGGAACATTGAATACTACAATATTCTCTATAACCTTCGGTATAATTAACATATTTGGTTTCTTTTTTTTCACAATGAATACATTTTGGTTGCTTAGTTATATTATGTATGTAATTATAGAGTTTGTTTGACCATCTTAAGTTAACATCCGATTCTTCAATAATTACATTATAGACATTAATAAACCTTTTTTTTATGCTTTTCTCATATGGAAAATCGACAGAATTAATATATTTCTTAAAATCACTATTCATCTTGGAAAGATAACAAAAAAAAGGAGAAATATTATTACTTCTCCTTTTTATAATTTAATAAAATAAGTATTTTAATTAACAAAACTTAATGTATACCACTGTTCATCTGTTGCATCATAAACAATTTCTAATGCACCATAATCAGTGTTTATGGAAGCGTTAGCTGCACTATCAATATTATTACCATTACCATCAATAGTAATGTTATTAGCTAATGCATTACCTTTATCTTTAATCTTGTAAGACTGTCCATCTACAGGTGATGCAGGTAGAGTAATTGTCTGTGAAGAACCAGATGTTTGAACTAGTATAACATGACTATTATTACTTGCCGTTACCGAAGTAACACCTGTAATATCTAATATGTTATTCAGAGTACCTTCACTACCTCCTCCACCTCCACCAGTTAATCCTGATTGTGCTATTTGTCTAATGATACCTGTAGAACTATCTCTAACTAGTATAGTATCACCTGATGCACCAGTGCTAGGTGTACTCATTATAGCTAACTTACTTACTGCTGTTGTATCAATATAATCAGTACCAGTTAACTTTATTGTATTACCACCAATAATTGCTGCACCTGTATTACCTGCTTCGATATTATGGTTTATACCACCTAATATTGCTGATTGATTTGCTATTGCACCGTGACCTGTTGTTTGATTAGTATCATTGGTTGAATGATTAAATGATGCTACGCCATTTGAATTTATTTCTTTATTATATGCACCATAACCACCACTATGTGATACACAACCACTAGCTGTTGTACATTTACCTTCTGCATGTGAATTACTACCACTAGCTATTGTATAACGACCTTCTGCATGTGAACCATAGTTACCACTAGCTGTTGTACAACGACCTTCTGCATGTGAATAACTACCACTAGCTGTTGTATTAGAACCTTCTGCATGTGAATAATTACCACTAGCTGTTGTTTGTGAACCTTCTGCATGTGAAACAAAACCACAAGCTCTTGTATTAGAACCTTCTGCATGTGAATTACTACCACAAGCTGTTGTACCAAGACCTTCTGCATGTGAATAATTACCACTAGCTGTTGTACTAAAACCTTCTGCATGTGAAACAAAACCACAAGCTCTTGTATTAGAACCTTCTGCATGTGAATAACTACCACAAGCTGTTGTACCAAGACCTTCTGCATGTGAATAATTACCACTAGCTGTTGTACTAAAACCTTCTGCATGTGAAGCATAACCACTAGCTGTTGTTTGTGAACCTTCGGCAAATGAGTTATTACCACAAGATATACTATTACTACCAAAAGCTATACCATGATTATTAGTATTAACTACAGTATTACCAGTTAAACTACCACCTAATGATACAATACCACCGTTATCAGTTAATCCATTATTAAATGTATTTGATGAACCACCACCACCAGTTAATCCTGACTGACTAATCTGTCTAATGATACCAGTACTACTATTTCTAACCAATATAGTGTCACCTGATGTACCACCTGATGGTGTACTCATTATTGCTAACTTACTTACTGCTGTTGTATCAATGTAGCTAGTACCAGTTAATTTAATTGTGTTACCACCAATGATTGTTGCATTAGTATTACCTGATTCTATATTATGATTTATACCTCCTAATATTACTGATTGATCTGCAATTGCACCATGACCTATTGTTTGATTATTATCATTAGTTGAATGATTAAATGATGTTACACCTTCTGCAAGAATATTATAACTATAATTACCATAACCACCAGCATGTGAAACAAAACCACTAGCTATTGTAAAACGACCTTCTGCATGTGAACCATAACCACTAGCTATTGTATAATAACCTTCTGCATGTGAATAACTACCACTAGCTGTTGTACAATAACCTTCTGCATGTGAAACAAAACCACTAGCTATTGTAAAACGACCTTCTGCATGTGAAACAAAACCACTAGCTATTGTAGAACAACCTTCTGCATGTGAATTATAACCACAAGCTCTTGTATTAGAACCTTCTGCATGTGAACCATAACCACTAGCTATTGTACTAAAACCTTCTGCAAATGAGTTATAACCACTAGCTATACTATTACTACCAAAAGCAATACCATGATTATTAGTATTAATTACAGTATTACCAGTTAAACTACCACCTAATGATACAATACCACCGTTATCAGTTAATCCATTATTAAATGTATTTGATGATCCACCTCCACCAGTTAAACCTGATTGTGCTATTTGTCTAATGATACCTGTAGAACTATCTCTAACTAGTATAGTATCACCTGATGCACCAGTGCTAGGTGTACTCATTATAGCTAATTTACTAACTGCTGTAGTATCTATATAAGATGTACCTGTTAATTTAATTGCATAACCTCCAATGATTGCAGCTCTAACATTACCACTTTCAATATTATGGTTTATACCACCTAATATTACTGATTGATCTGCTAATGCACCATGTCCTGATATTTGTGATCCACTATTATATGAATGATTAAATGATGCACAACCTTCTGCAAGAATATCTTTATTATATGCACCACGACCACCAGCATGTGAACTAATACCACTAGCTCTTGTACAATAACCTTCTGCATGTGAAACACCACCACTAGCTGTTGTACTAAAACCTTCTGCATGTGAAGCATAATTACTAGCTGTTGTAGAACTACCTTCAGCATGTGAATAATTACCACTAGCTGTTGTATAACAACCTTCAGCATGTGAAACATTACCACTAGCTATTGTAAAACGACCTTCTGCATGTGAAACAAAACCACTAGCTGTTGTTTGTGAACCTTCAGCATGTGAAACATTACCACCAGCTATTGTATTAGAACCTTCTGCATGTGAACCATAACTACTAGCTATTGTAGAACGACCTTCACTATGTGAATAATTACCACCAGCTGTTGTTTGTGAACCTTCAGCATGTGAAGATTGACCACTAGCTACACTACCACAACCAAAAGCAATACCATAACTATTAGTATTAATCACAGTGTTACCAGTAAGTGTACCACCTAATGATACTGTTCCACCATTATCAGTTAATCCATTATTAAATGTATTTGATGAACCACCTCCACCAGTTAATCCTGATTGATTAATTTGTTTAATTATACCAGTACTACTATCTCTTACTAATACAGTATCACCACTAGCACCTGTTGATGGTAAAGACATTATAGCAAGATTTGGTATAATCACATGATTATTTAAAGTAGCTGCAGATATAGTAGTATTTATTCCATTAATTAATGCAACATTACTTAAACCACTTTCAATAGTATTATTATAACCACCTATTATAGACGATCCACTTGAATTAATACTATTGTTAGTGCCAATAGCTAGGGAATTATTATTTGAAAGAGTGGTAGCGTTTTCACCAATTCTTATTGATGAAGTAGTTCCACTACCTGCTCCAAAAAATGTCACACCAGATATTAATAATCTAGATGTATCTGTTGAAGTACCACCCTGTAAATTGCTATATAATTGTAAACTCATTTTTTTATTTATAAATACCTAATATTCTTATATATTTCATTATTTCATTTAAAGACCACCACTATTCGAGTTAGTTTGTACTGCTATTGATTGTGTAATATATTCACTACATTCTGGAGGTGCAAGTCCTGTTCTAGGGTTAAATCTTATTTCTACTTCGGCATTAATAATTCCTCTTTCTATTGGTACTTCAAATTTATTTGTACCTACAATATAATTAATAGTTAGTAATGAAAAACCACCACCTTCGGGTGTTATCGAAGCAGAAATTTCATAATCATTAAAATTAATTTCACTATCAACAATAACAAACACACCATAATCTATTGTTGCATCATCATCTACATTACTTGCATCACCATCAATTAATATAGTTGATACCGTGTTATTGTTAGGACAAACAGCTATAGGTTCTGGTGGTGTTGTAAAATCAAAAAATATAAATGCTTGGGTATTAAATCTTGGGTTATCAGCACTAGTTATTTGTAATGTTGTACCAGTATGTGTATTATCCACTTGGTTATATGTTCTATTAATACTACTATTTGATGCAATAAAGGATACTACAATACTTTGAGTTGTGGTAGTATCATTATCGAATTTCCTTATTTCATCAATAAAAACTGAATAATCTTTAATAGTATTTCTTAAATTATTACCAAATTGATCTGCATTAATTATTGTAGCTGTAGCTGACTGAGACCCATTAACACCTGTACCATTATAAGTGGTTGGTTCAAAACCAACATAATCTTGACTTTGTGATATTTCAACATTATACGGATGATTTGGTCTATAAAAAGCATCATTAATTGAATATGGATTAACATCATTTATACCTCCAGCAGTTAAAGGTAATGAATCATTATCAACACTATTTAATATAATGTTTCCATTAGATGCAGTAACTGTAATTCTATAACTAAAATTACCCTTTTCTCTATATATAATATAGTCATATGTTGGTCTAGCCTCAGCAGGAACATTACCAATAACCCAATTATTTAAATTAGGACTGTTAATATTTCTACCAAATTGTCCTCTGAAATAAACTATTTCAGAATCTAAAACATCATCAAATCTATACTGTAAAGGTATTTGAACATTAGTTAATAATGATGATTGGTTATCAATATCAATCCATTCACCAAATGTTGAACCAGAAGCACCCCCTGAACTACTTCCATTACCTTCGGTAGCACTGAATATTAATACTCTAAAATTAACACCAATATCAGGTGCATTTTGGAAATTAATAGTTACAGTGTTCTCATCAGTTCTTTCAGTGCTAACTAATATCCATCCGTATGGTGATTGTGCTTGATAAACCTGAACGATAACATCTCTAGTGTTAAAATTATGTCCTATTGCGAATTCACTAGTAGTACTATCACCCGATATTGTTACTCCAGTATATGAAAATGCATTAAATAGATCACTAATAGTATTGATAATTATTTCATTACCATCTATAGTAACAGTGGTATTACCAGACCCAATTAACGTTCTTAACTCAACAGTATCAGTTGCATTAGGTGTAACACCTATTTCAGCACCAGCTCCAGAATTCACTACTAGTAGATCACCTTCATTATTAGTTGATCCACTAGTAATTACATTACCTCTTACTTGAAATATATTTGCACTTGTATTACTTTCAATGACATACATCATTGGTTTTAATATATCGCCTACAGTTACAGGTGGTGTAGCCGTTAATTTACCTTCTTCTACATCAGACAAATAATATACAGTATCTACAGATAATAAATCACCATTATCATCTGTCATACCAGCCACTAAGTCTGTATAACCAGCATATGTTAATGTAAAATTATCAACATCTTCAACTACTGTAACAACACCTAAAGCTTCAGGCTGTTGTTCAATAGCTAATGCTTTATTATATGTATTACCAGATGATATCAATACGTCACCGACAGCAAAACCGTGTGATGTTTGGTTTATTTGCTTTTCTATTCTTTCACTAGTACCACTTTGATTTTCACTAGTAGCACCAGTTAATATTGAATCTAAGAATTTACCAACGTATAAATATGCATCTAAAAATCTAGGTCTTGCTGCTGATCCATCAAAAAGAGCAGGTGGGTCTTGAACAAATAGAATACCACTATAAGGGTCTAAATTCCAGTTAATATCTGAGAATTTAGGTATAGGGTTTAAATTTGTGTCAAATAAAGTTGCATCATATTGAGTTGTACCATCGTTTTTTAAGTCACCATATAATGAAGGAACTATTTGTAATCTACCTAATGCCTCATGTAAATAAGTACCTGAACCAAATATATTATTTAATACACCATTAGCATTATAATCAGATGGTAATTTTAATTTATACCCTTGTGATTGATTAGTACCTACCGTAGTACTAGCAATGATATCTATCTCAAATCTTACTCTCTCAACTACACCGTCAGTACTATATAAAGAAGTAAGTGCACTTGGATTATCAGCAGGATTCGGATTGATTTTTTCACCAAAGACTGTTGAAGCTGCAATTTGAACATTTGATGTTAAACCCTCTTCTGTTACATCAAATCCAAATTGTGTATGTGCTTTTCCAGATAGCCTTTTAAACGATATAGCATCCTTATTAATTTCTTTTAATCCAATTTCTGACATATTAATTTATATTTGTAAATTCAATAAGATTTATTTTTTGATTATAATCAGGTGAAAAGAATAATCTTACTATTATAATATCACCATTATCCACACGTCCCTGTCCTAATGTAAATGAGAAATTTGTTCGTCTACCTGATTGACTCAATGTAACATTTGATACACCACTTTGTGATGCAAAATCAGTTGAGAAAGGATTCATATAACCAATACTACTTCCATCGACTCTTTTAATTAAAACTTCAAATTTAATTCTATTTGCAGTTGGAGTTCCTTGTGTTGCTGGATTGGTTAAGAATGTAGTAGTATCACCATCATGTACAATACCACCTTGTATAGTTGCTAAAGCAGTGGTAGTTGTAGCACTAAATTTTCTATAATAATTTCTAATACCACTGGCACTAGTATAATTAACATTGTTTGCTGGTGAATATGTTAAACTATCAAAATTACCGTTGATTATATTGTAATCACTATTTAATTCACTTGAGTTAGGATAATATAATCCACCATTAAACACTAACATACCAGTGTTATGTTCTGCATTAGTACCTATCAAACTTAATGAACTTTCCCAGTTATATAAACCACCAAGTAAATTACTATATAAAGTACCGCTATAATTCCTAGATTTTAATCTGTCTATTTCACCTGTGAAATTTTCACTTGAAGAATTTGATGTTTGATTTACATTATAAAGTAAAACACCTGTTTCTGAAACTTCACTTGATGTGATATTAGCTGCTTTGTTAAATGCTTTTGCATTAAA